>Ga0214473_10003040_pt1 | contig 20490 bp, 16 predicted proteins | sample RVTome_7_FD_203509 | JGI IMG/M metagenome (GOLD analysis project Ga0214473, IMG submission 203509) | Soil microbial communities from uranium-contaminated site in the Upper Colorado River Basin, Wyoming, United States - RVT98D197 | ecosystem: Environmental > Terrestrial > Soil > Contaminated >... | reverse complement strand
TAGACGTCCTCCCAGCCCCGATAGGGGTAGGGACGGGACAAGAGCTCGCCGAGGCGAGCCTTGGGGTCGATCCCCGCGAGACGGCGAAGCCGAGGTGCGGACGAGACACGGGTATCAGACACGACCTGCCTCCCTATCGAGAGCCAAAGCTGCGGCTTGGGTCGGATTCCGTAACATCATCGGCGCCACGTCTGGCCAAGGGCCAGGGAGGCGGTTCGGTCGGTGGCGCGCGCCGGATACCATATCGGTGGGGCGTTCCGCCCGCTAGCCCCATCCACTACGACATCGTGGTGAATACGGAGGACATTTCGCCGGAACAGGCGGCGGATGTGCTGGTGGCCGCCTACAGGTCCAAGTTCGGCCGCCTGCCCAGGGGCGCTGGCTGAGGCCTCTCGGCGGCGATCGGAGCGGCGGCGGGCCGGGGAGGGGCGTTCCAACCGGGCGCCGGCTGCTCTGCCGCCTCGCTACTCGCGCACCTCGCGCTTCGCCACGCCGAAGCGTCCCGCCCGGAGCTCCTCGAGCAGCTCCTGCTCGCTCTCGATCGCGCGTTCGAAGTCGGTCACCCACCTTCCCACCTCGCCCTGTCGATGGGAATCGCTCCCGGCCGTGCCGGGCAGGCCCCGCTCTGCTGCCACCCGAGCGGCCATCTCGTTCTCCTCGTCGGAGAGCTTCCCGTTTCCGATCTCGATGGCGTCGACGAAATCGAACACTTTTCGACTGCAGGCCTGCGCGACCGTCATCTGGAGCTGGCCGATTCCGAAGGTCTTGAAGCCGCGAAACGGATGAGCCGCGATCATGAAGCCCCCCGCAGCCGTCACCTGCCCGCGGAGCTCCTCGATCGTCAGCAGCTCCTTGATGTCTTCCTCGAAACCGAAGACCAGGATGTCGCCCTGGTTGGTGGTGAACTCGTTTCCCCGGAAGATCCTGAGCTCGCTGCCCCCGGCCAGCTCGGCGATTTCATCGGGCTGCCACAGCACCTGATGCTCGGTGAGACAGATCCCGTCCAGCCCCAGGCGCTCTGCCTCTCGAAGCAGCTCGGGGGGGTCGAGGCTGCTGCACGGGGAGCGGGGCCGGGTGTGGGTGTGGAGGTCGATGCGCATGGCCGAGCGCCCTCCTGGTCCTCCGGGTCAGGCGGACCGGATCTCGGGATGCTCTTCCGCCCAGGCCTCGATGAACTGCTCCTGGTTCAAGCTGGCATCCTGCTGGAGCGCTTCCCAGACGGCTTTCGACAGCCGAGCCTGGTCGAGGCAGCGCCCGCACTCGATCATGATCTCGGCGAAGTGCTCGCAGCCGTTTCGGCCGATCTCCCGCATCACCCGGCGGTCCCATCCCTCCTCCCTCAAGGAGACGCCGACGGCGCTCTGGAGGACGGCCACCGCTGCGGGACAGACGGGGTTGGTGTAGCGCTTCATCTGGCCCTCGATCGCCAGGATCTCCCCGTCGGCGATGCGGACCTGCATGCGGATCTCCATGCTGTAGATGTGGTCCTCCTGGACCCCGCTGAAGCGAACCGTCTCCTGATCCGGGAACTCCGCCTCGATCAACTGGCTGCGATTGAAGGTGATCATTCGCGTGCTCTCCTCAGAGGTCGAGTCCCTGCATGATCGGGCTCCCGTCCTGGAAGGCGATGCAGCTCCGGATCAGCCTGGGGTTGGTCTTCAGCATCGCTCGGGTGGCCGCGATGAGCGCTTCGCCCTCGAGCTTCTCCCCCGCCTGGAGACCGGGGCGCGTGAAGTGGAGGATCACGGCGTTGGAAGCCTCCAGCACGGCATGGACCAGGAGCGAGCACCCGGCGCGGCCGCCGAGGAGGCCGCTCGCGATCTTGCGAAGCCCCGGTCCGATCCTGACTCCCTCCACCCGCTTGATCAGCTCGGGGGCCGACGACCAGGCCCGCAGCGGCAGTCTCTCCAGCTTGGCTCTCGCCTCCACGATCTCGAGGTCGGGAGGTCGCACCCGGAGAGCGACCTCCGCCTTCAAGAGGTCGTCGGTGAGCCGCCAGGAGACCGCCAGACTCCCGTCGGGGAGGGGTTCCACCTCCACCACCTTGTTTCGCAGGAATCGTATCGTCATGCCCATCCTCCCCCGCCACCCGGGTCCTTCGGTCCGCTAGCGAGCTCCTCGACTGGCGATCCGATCCCGCTGGATCCGCGTGAGCTCGCTCCAGAGCTCCTCCACCCGCCTGCGGGTCTCTTCGAGGGACCCGGAGTTGTCGATCACGAGGTCGCAGTAGCCCTTCTTCTCCTCGACCGAGAGCTGCGATCGGATCATCTTCGTGGCCATCTCCTCCGTCATCTTGTCGCGCTCGATCAGCCGCCTCTTCTGCTCTTCCTCGGGGGCGTAGACCATCAGGAGGTGGTGGAACAGCGGGTGCATCTGGGTCTCGATCAGGAGCGGCACCACCACTTGGATGATGGCATCCGGGTCCTGAGTCGCATGCTCCCGGACCAGCCTCAGGAATTCCTCTCCGATCCTCGGATGGATGAAGCTCTCCAGCTTCTTCTTCTTCTCCAGGTCGCGGAATACGATCTGGCGCAGCCCCTCGCGGTCCAGCGTCCTGTCCTCGAGAAGGACCTGCTCCCCGAAGAAGGAGGCGATATCCCGCCAGGCCGGCCTGTCGGGCTCCACCACCACGCGACTCAGGACATCGAAGTCGATGGTTCGCGCTCCCAGCTCTTCCAGCATGCTGGCAACGGTGCTCTTGCCGGTGGCGATGCTGCCCGTCACGCCGAGAAGGAGGACGTTCCCGAAGTCCTGGAGCGCGCGGATCGTCCGCTCCGCTCCGTAGGCGGCCGGAAAGGCGCGAGTCACGTCGGTCTCGGCGCCCGCGTAGCTGATCGGGTAGCGGATTCCCCGCTTGTAGAGAGCCTCCAGGCCTCGGAGGAGCTTGTCGATCACGCCGGCGGGCAGGGCGATCACCAGCTCGTCGTCCTGGGCGTGGCCATACCGGCGTTCGCCGTAACAGGGGATGGTGAAAGAGGGCTTTCCGGTCAGGTAGCACCGCGCGATCGCGTCGGAGCAGGAGCTCTCTCCCACACAGTGGAACTGCATCACCTCGTACTCCTCGAACTGGAGCGAGTTGATCAGCAGCATCATCTGGGCGGGATTGGCGTAGATCAGGACGATGTCGGGATCGAATGGATTGTAGACGAGGGGCGCCATCGCGACGGCCTGATATCGGCCCGGCGGAAGGCGGGGGATCGACTCCTCGAACCTCTTCCCCTCCGCTCTGCTCCTGGTCCACACGATGCTCCGGAAGGTTCCGTCCTTCATGTAGTCGGGGATACCAGTCAGGCCGATGATGGAGGGGCACATGGCCGACATGAAGTCGTCGAGATCGGCGCCCACCGTCCAGTCGAAGTTCCTGACCAGGTTGATCAGCTGGCAGAGCGTGGACTTGTGTCCGAGCCGCCGAAGGAAGGGGATCTCGGAGAGGGCCTCCCTGTCTTCGAGGAGCTTGAAGGCCACCGGGAAGGACTTGAGCCTGGTCAGGAGCTCGATCCTGCGGACCGGCTTCTCGAAGTCGCGGGTCGTGTTCATCTGCTTGTCCTCGGGTCGAGAAGGCTGCTCTGGCCGGCGTCTCCGCTGGCTCGCGCGACGCAGGAAGCCGCGCTCAGTATGCCAAATCCAGGAGGGAGATCCGCCCGCGCTCACGGCGGCGCGGTCCGGACGCGGCGAGAGGACGCGTCGCTCGGGGCGGATCTGTGGCATGATGCGGTCTTCGGCGCCGAGCGGCGACCGCGAGGCTGGCGGAGGGAATCGAGATGAGCGTTCGCGAAGAGATGACGGCGATTCTCGGCAAGGCGCGCGGCTTCTGGGAGGCCCGAATCCTGATGACCGCGGCGGAGCTGGACGTCTTCACGCTGCTGCAGGGCGCCCCGAAGACGGCGCAGCGGGTCTGCGAGGAGCTCTCGTCCGATCGAAGGGGTACGGAGGCGCTGCTGAACGCGCTGGTCGCGCTGGGTCTGCTGGTGAAGAAGGACGGTGACTTCCGGACCAGGCCCGGCTTCGAGAGGGCTCTCTCGCGCTCGGCGCCCGAGACCGTGCTGCCGATGATACGGCACATGGCGCAGCTCTGGACTCGCTGGGGAATGCTGACGGAGATCGTCCTCAGGGGGAAGCAGGCCGAATCGATCGAGGCGCTCGAGAGAGACCTGGAAGGCGTCCGGTCCTTCATCGGCGCGATGCACGCGATCGGGCGCGAGATGGCCGAGGGGGTGGTCTCCAGGCTGGATCTCTCGGATCGCGAGCAGATGATCGACGTGGGTGGAGGCTCGGGCGTCTACACGATTGCCGCGCTCAGGGCGGCTCCCCGGATGCGCGTCACGCTCTTCGACCGCCCCCTCGTCACCGAGATCGCGCGAGAGAAGCTCGCAGAAGCGGGGCTCCTCGACCGGGTCACCCTGACGAGCGGGGACTTCGAGAGCGATGCCCTTCCTGGGGGCCACGATCTGGCCCTGCTCTCGGCGATCATCCATCAGAATGACCGCCGAGAGAACGTCGCGCTCTACCGGAAGGTCTGGGGCGCCCTTGTGCCAGGTGGCGAGGTGGTGATTCGCGACCACGTCATGAGTGACGACCACACCGAGCCCGCCTCGGGAGCCCTCTTTGCGATCAACATGCTGGTCAACACCCCGGGTGGGAGCACCTACTCCTTCGAGGAAATCGGAGCGGACCTCGAAGCCGCGGGCTTCGTCGATCCGAAGCTCCTGCACCGCGGCGAGATGGACAGTCTGGTGACGGCCCGGAGGCCGGTCTGAATCGCAGCGCGGAGGGAAGTCGCGGCGCGGCGGGCGACTCGGGTATCCTGGTCGCCGTGATCGCGCAGGAATACCGGGACCAGATGGTGCGCTTCCTGGAGACGGTCCTGGCGGAGGTCGGGCCCCGGGAGTCGTGCGGCACGGCCGAGGGCCGCCTCGGGGAGGCGCTGCGACGGCGCTGGAGCGAGCTCGGCCACGCCGTGGAGCACGAGTCCTTCCGCTGCCATCCGCGGGCCTTCCTCGGCTCCATCCCGATCGCCGCCTGTCTCTACCTGGGAGCCGTCGCCTGCTACTGGGCGGCGCCGGGTCTTTCGGCGCTGCTCGCGGCCGGGGCCCTCGCTCTCCTCGTCTTCGAGCTGCTGAGCCAGCGGGAGCTGGTCGATCCGCTCTTCCCCGAAGCCGAGGGCCGAAACGTGGTGGCGCGGATCGCGCCGGCGGGTGAGTCTCGCCGGCGGGTCATCGTGAGCGCCCACCAGGACTCCGCCTACGAGTTCAACCTCTGGTACTTCCTGAAGAACGCCGCGATCCCGGTGATGGTGGTGGCATTCGCCGCGCCGCTCGTGCCACTGGTGGGCGGCCTGGCCCAGGTGTTGGGGGGCACCGCCGAGGCGGGTCTCCTTCACGGTCTCGGCGTGCTCGGGCTGGCTCTCTACCCGATCGTCGGCCTCCACCTGTTCTTCCACACCTGTTCGGTGGTCCCGGGCGCCATGGACGATCTCGCCGGCATCGCCGTCCTGGACGGCGTGGCCCGAGTGCTCGCCGATCTCCCGCGCGGAGAGAAGCCCGTCCTCGGCCACACCGAGGTGGTGCTGCTCGCCACCTCCGCGGAGGAGGCGGGCCTGCGAGGCGCCCGTCGCTTCGCGAAGGCCCACCGGGACGAGCTCCGCTCGATCCCGTCCCACGTGCTGAACGTGGACGGCGTCTACGACGAGCGATTCCTGACGGTGATCGAGCGGGAGCTCGCTCTCGGCGTCCGCCACGATCCCCAGCTGGTCGAGCTCGCGGAGCGGGTGGCCGCCCGTCGCGGCTGGAAGCTCCGCCGCGGGGTGATTCCCTTCGGTGGCACCGACGCCGCAGCCTTCGCCCGGGCCGGCATCTCCAGCGTCTCGCTGCTCTGCCAGGACATCTCCCGCCTCGCCCCCAACTACCACACGCGCCTCGACACCCCGGAGAAGATTCGCCCCGACTCGCTGGCGGTGATGCTGCAGCTCGTGCTCGACATGATCGAGGAGATCGACGCCGGTTTCCTCTCTGATGCCGTATCCTCCCGAGACCAAGGAGATCGTGATGAGCGTCAACATCGGTGAGTTCATGAGCAGGCGTGCCCTGATCACGCCGCACAAGGAGGGGCTGGTCTGCGAGGGGATCCGCAGGACTTTCAGCGAGCTCGACCAGCGCGCCAACCGGTTCGCCAATGCCATGCTGCGACTCGGCGTGGGCTGCGGGGATCGGGTCGCGGCCCTGGCCCTGAACGAGCCGGAGTACTACGACATGCTGTTCGGGCTGGGGAAGATCGGCGCGATCCTGGTGCCCATCAACTATCGATTGGCGGGACCCGAGATCGGATTCATCGCCTCGGACTGCGCGCCGAGGGTCTTCGTCTTCGGAAAGGATTTCACCGACGTCGTCGCTTCCATCCGCCCCGAGATTCCAGCAAAGGAACTCATCGCCATCTCCGATGATGCGCCCGCCTGGGCGAGCTCCTACCAGGACCTGATCGGCGCCTCGTCCGATCAGGAACCGGCGATCCGGGGGGGTGACGACGATACCCTGACCATCCTCTACACCTCGGGTACGACCGGCAGGCCGAAAGGAGCCGAGCTCTCCCACTCCTACTACTTCTGGAGCTCGGTCAACCTGATGGCGACGCTCGGCGTGCAGATCGGCGATTCACCCCTGATCGCACTTCCCCTCTTCCATATCGGCGGTCTGGCGGGTCCCCCCTGGTTCGTCTACCAGGGCGCGAAGACGGTCCTGCTCAGAAGGCTCGACCCCAAGCGCTTCCTCGAGCTCCTGGGCCAGGAGAAGGTCAGCGGATTCGGCTCGGTGCCGGCGCTGCTGGATCTCCTCAAGCTGGTGCCCGACTTCGAGAGGTACGATTGGAGCTCGGTCAAGGTCATCCTGGTCTACGCAGCGCCGGTCCCGGTGAGCCTGATCCGGGAATACGCAGCGGCGGGGATCGAGGTCCGTCAGCTCTACGGTCTGACCGAGAACAACACCGGGAGCGTCCTCGGTGCCGAGGACGCGGTCTCCAAGGCGGGCTCCTGCGGCAGGCCGTTCTTCCATACCGAGGTGCGAGTCGTCGACGACGAGGGCCGCGAACTCCGGCCCGGCGAGAAGGGTGAGGTCCTGCTGCGCGCGCCGAATACCATGAAGGGCTACTGGAACCGGCCCAAGGACACCGCGGAAGCCCTGAGGGACGGATGGCTCCACACCGGGGACATCGCCAGGATGGACGAAGACGGATACCTCTACATCATGGACCGGAAGAAGGACATGATCATCTCCGGAGGCGAGAACATCTATCCCGCCGAGGTCGAAGACGCGCTCCGAGACCATCCGAGCGTCGCCGACGTCGCGGTGATCGGCTTCCCCCACGAGAGGTGGGGAGAGGCCGTCAAGGCGATCATCGCGCTGAAGCAGGGGGAGAGACTCACGGAGGGGGAGCTGGTCGAGTGGTGCCAGGGCAGGATCGGGAAATTCAAGATCCCGAAGCAGGTGGTCTTCACCGATTCCATTCCCAGGACCCCGACCGGCAAGATCCTGAAGCGGATCCTCAGGGAGCAGTTCAACTAGGGCATCCGGACCGATCCTTCGTTGCGCGCTTCCGCTTGATGGAGACCGGGATGGAGAAGCTCAACATCGGCCTGATCGGCTGCGGGCTGATCTCGACCCTGCACGCCGCCGGCTACCGGGACAACCCGAGGGCGCGCCTCTACGCGGTCTGCGACGTCGACCCTGAGCTCGCCGAGGCTCGCAGACAGGAGTGGCAGGCGGAGAAGGCCTTCACCGACTACCGAGAGCTGCTGGCGGACCCCGCCCTCGATGCCGTGGAGGTGATCACGCCGCACAAGCTCCACGAGCAGATCACCGTCGAAGCGCTCGATGCGAAGAAGCACGTCGCGGTCCAGAAGCCGATGACGACGAGCCTCGAGAGCGCCGACCGGATGGTCGCTCACGCGAGGAAGTCCGGCCTGGTGTTCAAGGTGACCGACAGCTACGTGTGGTATCCGCCGATCGTTCTCGTGAGAAAGATGATCGAGAGCGGCGAGATCGGCGACCCGCAGCTGCTCAGGATCAAGATGATCAACAGCCCCCGCGGCGGGTGGGAGATGCCGGTCGCCTCCTACGACTGGCGATTCGACGAATTCGCCGAAGGGCGCTTCTCCGAGACCTTCGATCACGGCCACCACGAGTGGGCGACCGCGCGGTACCTGATGGGCGACGTGGAGAGGGTCGCGGCGTGGATCGATTCGATCGACGGCGTCCTCGACAGCCCCGTCACCCTGATGTGGAAGTACAGACAGGGCAAGAAGTACGGAATCTGCGAGTTCGTGTATGCCGAGGAGCTCCACATCCCTTCGAAGTACTATCCCAATGACGAGTGGTTCGAGCTCACCGGCAGCCGCGGGATCGTCTTCATCCGTCGCTGCACCGGGGACATTCACGGCGGACCCGCGGTGAGCCTGTTCCGGAGTGACGGCTGGAGCCATTACGACGCGGTCGAGTCCGACTGGGCGGCGGGCTTTCGAGGAGCGCTCGAGAACTTCATCGACGTGATCGAGGGGAAGGCGGAGCCGCGCCTCAGCGGGGAAGAAGGACGCGAGGTCCTGAAGATGAGCTTCGCGATCTACCAGGCGGCGAGGAAGCGGCGGGAGGTCTATCTGGAGGAGCTGGGCCGGCCCTTTCCCGGCTTCTACGCGTGGAGGCGGAGGCGACGGGAGAAGAGGGAATCCTTCATCGAGAGCTTCAAGAAGCCGCGCTTTGGGAGGAATCTCTCCGGGTACGCGCCGCGGGCGAGGGAGCTCACCGAGCAGTTCGCGAGGCGCTTCGACGCGAAGGCGGCGGGCGATTGGGAGAGCGTGGTGGGACTCAGGCTCACGGCCGATGGCGGCGTCGAGGAGCAGAGCTTCGTCCTGCGCATCTCGGCGGGGAGCGTCACGCTCGAGGAGGGGCGGATTCCCGAGGATGCCAGGCTGACCGTCAGCATGCCGGCCGGGACCTGGGCGGCGATCGTGCTGGGGAAGAAGAGCCTCGAGAGCGCGCTCTTCGGCCGGCAGCTCAAGGTCGAGGGAGAGGCCCGCGAGGGACTGAAGCTCCGAGCGGCCTTCCACGTCTGACCCCGGCTCCGGGCGTCGCGGGAGGGAGTCGATTCCTCTATCCTCGAGCCGGACCTCGCTCTCGATCACCCGCTCTTCGGTGGAGGCCGCTCGGGAAGGTCAGCATGAGCGCGCTCATCGTCTTCCTCGGGGATTTCCTCCTGGAGACGTCGACCATCGTCTACGAGAGCGGCCTCTTCATCCTCTTCGGGTTCCTGCTTGCTGGAGTCCTCCACGTCTATCTTCGGCCCGAGCACCTGACCCCCTTCCTGGGTCAGAGGAACCTCCGGGCGGTGCTCAACGCGGCGCTTCTCGGTGCCCCGCTGCCGCTCTGCTCCTGCGGCGTTCTGCCGACGACCGTCGCGCTCCGCAGGAAGGGGGCGAGCCGCGAGTCGGCGATCTCGTTCATGATCTCGACGCCCGAGACCAGCGTCGAGTCGATCGCGCTCAGCTACGGCCTCCTGGGGCCGGTCTTCGCCGTGATCCGCCCGATCGCCGCGGTCGCCACCGCGATCGTCGCCGGGCTCCTGCACATCGCGTTCGGCGACGAGGGCGAGTCGGATCTCGAGGCAGGGGCGGGGTGCCGATCGGCGAGCTGCGATGGCGGCTCCCAGAGCCGGGGATCGCAGGAGGGGCCGGTCGCCGCAGGGGTTCGAAAGCCGCATCGGGAGCGCCTGCGCGAGGCTCTGAACGAGGGCTACGTCCACCTCTTCGATGAGCTCGCCTTCTGGCTCCTGTTCGGGATCCTGCTGACGGGTCTGCTGGGCGCCGTGCTGCCGGACGAGTTCTTCGCGCGCACCATCGGGACCGGCCTCTTGTCGATGATCGTCGTCGTCCTTCTCGGAGTGCCCCTCTACATGTGCGCTTCGGGGTCGACGCCCGTCGCGCTCGCGCTCCTGGCCAAGGGCCTCAGCCCTGGCGCCGCGCTCGTCTTCCTTCTCACGGGTCCCGCGACGAACGCGGCAACCCTGTCCGTGACGGCCAAGGTCTTCGGCAAGCGCTTCCTCCAGATCTATCTCGGCTCCATCGTCGGCGTCGCGATTCTCTTCGGGCTCGCCCTGAACGAGGTGTACGAATGGAGTCCGGCGCCGGGCGGGGGAGCGACCGAGGGAGCGGTGCAGTCCCTCACCAGCATCGTGAAGGGGCTCGGAGCGCTGGTCTTCCTCTACCTTGCGTACGGCAGCCTTCGCCGCACCGGCCTGCGGCGCGGGCTGCGCGAGCTGGGGGAGAACCTGGTGGCGGCCGTCGCGCCCCTGCGGAGATTCCGATTCAGGCTCCTCTATGCGACCGGGTCCGGCCGGGCGCTCTTGGCCGCGGGGGCCGCCCTCTATTTCGCCACCGGTCTCTACACCGTCGAGCCGGGCGAGGTGGGGATCGAGCGGACGCTCGGCGCCGTCAGCGCGACCGACTCGCCGCCCGGCCTTCACTGGCGCTGGCCGTTTCCGATTGGCGATGCAACGACCTGTTCGGTCGAGGGGTTGGTTCGAATCGACATCGGGTTTCGGACCGGGGAGCCGGCAGCCGATCCTCTCGCCTTCTACGGGCGACCGGCTCCTCGCGAGGACGAGGGCGTCGACCGCGTCCTGGAAGAGGCGATCTACCTGACCGGAGACGAGAACCTGGTCGATGTGCTCGCCACCGCCCACTATCGAGTGACGGACGGCGTCGGCTACGCGCTCGGCCTCGAGCAGGGCAAGGGCGTGGTCCGCAATGGCGTGCTCTCCGCGCTGGTTCGAGAGCTGACCTTCCAGCCGATCGACCTGGTTCTCACCAACCAGCGCTCGTTGTTGGAGGAGAACGTGCGCGCCACCGCGAACCGGATCCTGGCGAGCTCGAGCCCGGCCCTCCGGGTCGAGGAGTTCCAGCTCCTGAGCGTCCACAGCCCCACCGAGGTGCACTACGACTTCCGCGACGTGGCGAGCGCACAGGAAGACCGGGCGCGCATGATCCACGAGGCGAAGGTGTACGAAGAAGAGGTGGTCCACAAGGCCAGCGGGCGGGCGGCGGAACTGGTTGCGGGTGCCGAGGGGAAGAGGGCCGAGAGGGTCGCCGAGGCGAAGGGGATGGCCAGGCAGTTCGAGATGATCGAAGAGGCCGCGCGCGCTGCGCCGGAGAGCACTCGGCTTCGCCTCTATCTCGAGACCGTGGAGCGGACGTTCCCGACCAGCCGGATCGTGGTCCGCCCCGATCAGTCGGCGGTCGAGGATTTCGAGGTCTGGTTCCAGACCGGGGAGACGAGGGCGCTGCCCGAGCTCCTGTCCCCGTCACAAGAAGAGGAGGAAAGCCTGCCATGAGCCGGAAGAGACGCTGGATCCTCCTGCTCCTCGCCGGCGCGGCGGCGATCTATCTGCTCTCGGCGTTCTATGTCGTCGACGTCACCGAGTATGCCGTGGTGACCCGGTTCGGCAATCCGGTCGCGATCCACACCGAGCCGGGCCTGCGCTTCGACCCCTGGAGGCCGATCGAGTCGATCACCAGGATCGATTCGCGGCTGCTGGTCCTCGATGTCGAGGAGGCCGAGTACCTGACCAAGGACAAGAAGAACGTGGTCGCGAGCGGCTACGCCCTGTGGCGCGTGGAGGACCCCCTCAAGTACCTGCAGCGCGTCTTCAGCCGCTCGGGGGCCGAGTCGCGGATCAGCGACATTCTCTCTTCGCAGATCGGCGCCGCGCTGGGCGGTGTTCCCTTCTCGGCCCTGGTCTCCACCGAGGAGACGGAGATCCGATTGGACGCCGTCGTGCAGTCCATCTTCGAGAAGAGCAGGGAGATCGTCCGGCGCGACTACGGCGTTCGCCTCGAGGAGTTCCGGATCAAGCGGCTCGCCTTCCCCATCCAGAACAAGAAGTCGGTCTTCGAGCGGATGAGGGCCGAGCGGCAGCGCATCGCCCGCGGCTATCGATCGGAGGGCGAGGAGCAGTCGCTCAGGATCCGCGCCGAGGCGGATCGAAGGAGCACCGAGCTCCTCGCCGAAGCGCGGGGGCAGGCGGAGGCGATCCGAGGCGAGGGAGAGGCGGAGGCGACGCGGACCTACGCGGCTGCGATCCGGAGGAATCCGGACTTCTACAAGTTCCTGCGCACGCTCGAGTCGTACGAGAAGATCATCAACGAGAAGACCACGATCGTGATCCCAAGCGACTCGGAGCTGATGGAGCTTCTGATGAGAGGACCGGGGGCCAGCGAGTGAGGGAGCTGCTCGAAAGGGTCGGCCTGGGCCGCGCGGCGGTGGTCATCCTCGCCGCCGCCTACCTCGCGAGCGGTATCTACACGGTGCAGCGGGACGAGGAAGGGGTGGTTCTCCTGTTCGGGAGGCCTTGGAAGAGCCAGGTGCCCCCCGGGATCCATTTCGCTCCGCCGTGGCCCTTCGGGAGGCGGGAAGTGGTCCGCACGACGTCGGCGTACCAGATGAGCATCGGCTTCAAGTTCACGGAATCGGTGACGGGGAAGCCTCCGGATCCGTCCGAGGTCGAGTTCCTGACGGGCGACACCAACATCGTCGCCGCCGAGCTCATCCTCCAGTACGTCATCGATGGGCCGTTTCGGTTCCTCTACGGCGTGGAGGATCCTCACTTCCTGGTGCGCCGAGCCGGGGAGGCGACGGTCACGTCGCTTCTTGCCCGGACTCCGGTCGACGAGGCGCTGACGACCGGCCGCGCGGCGTTCCTCGAAGAGGTCGAGCTCGGCACCCAGCAGAAGCTGCGCTCGTATGAGACGGGCGTCGCCATCGTTTCGGCGACGCTGAAGAGGATCGAGCCGCCCGCCGAGGTGATCGACGCCTTCCAGGACGTGCAGAATGCCAAGGCGGATCTGGGAAGGAGCATCAACGAAGCGACGGGTTACGCGAACGAGATCCTGCCCCGGGCGCGGGGCGAATCCGATGCCCTGATCAGCGCGGCGCAGGCGGAGCGAAGCTCGAGAATCGAGATCGCGCGCGGAGATGCGGAGCGGATCGAGAAGATCACGGAGGAATACCGGAAGGCGCCGCTGATGACGAAGAGCCGCATGTACCTGGAGGTGGTCGAGAGGGTTCTCGAATCGGCCAACCTGTACGTGATCGACGGCGGCAAGGGACGCCGGCCGATCGGGCTCAAGCTGATCGAGTAGGAGAACCCTTCGATGAAATCGGCCTCGACGATCGCGGTCTACCTGATGCTGATCGCGGGGATCTCGCTGGTCGGGGGAGTGGCCCCGCTGGTCCGGACCTGGTCCCGCGAGAGGCTGACGCTGCTGGTCTCGGCCGGCGCCGGAGTGCTTCTCGGCGCCGCCTTCGTCCACATGCTTCCCCTCACCACCGAGAGCCTCGGCCGGAATGCCGGCCTCCCGATCCTGGCCGGCTTCCTCGCCATCTTCGTCCTCGAGCAGTTCTTCCTGGTGGATCCCTGTGAGGAGGTGGGCTGCGAGGTCCACAGCTTCGGCTTTGCGGCCTTCCTGGGGATCACCTTTCACAGCCTGATCGACGGGGTCGCGGTGGGATCGAGCCTGATCGTTCCGAACCTGGCGCTTCCCATCTTCCTCGCGATCGTCGTTCACAAGATTCCCGCGGCGTTCTCGCTCTGCTCGATCCTGCTGCTGGCGGGCTACAGCCGGGGGAGAGCGCTGTTCCACATCTGCGGGTTCTCGACCGCCACGCCGATCGGCGCGATCCTCTCGTACTTCTTCCTGCGCGGCTTGAGTGAAGAGGCGATCGCCATTGCGATCGGCGTGTCGGCCGGATCGTTTCTCGCCATCGCCACGGGCGACCTGCTCCCTCAGATCCATCGGGAGGGTGCGCGGCGCGGGACCAGGCTGGCGTTCCTGCTGGTGGGCATCGCCGTGATGATGGGCTCGGGTCTCGCCGTCGACCGGTGAGCGAGGTGCGGGCGCGGGAGCGCGACCCTGGCGCCGGACGTGCGCCACTGCCGCGGGACCGCGGGCCGACCTCGCCAGCCGTCCTCAGTCGACGAAGAAGGGACTGGACCAGGCCAGTCCTCCATCCTCCTGGACGACGCGGAGATACAGGTACTCGCCCGGGCGGAGGTCGTGAACTGCCCTCCGCAGGTAGAGATCCCGCCGCTGCTCCCCCGGTACGCTCTCCGCCACCTTCCCGCTTCGGACGATGTCGATCCTGTCGATGGCCGCGGGAGAGACGACCAGGAGCTCGAGCTCTTCCGCGCGCTCCGGGGCCTTCAGAACCGAGCCCATCCGCCGGCCTGAGAGCGACGCGCGCAGGAGGATCCTGGGACCGTTCGTGGCGTACACCCTCCTCTCGCGCAGGGCCTCGAAGACCGCCTCGCGGGTCCGCTCCTCGCTCAGGATCGCGGCCAACCCGCCGGTCGAGGAGGCCAGGTGCGCGAGCCCCGGATGACCGTCGTGCCCGTCTCCGCTTCCGATGAATCCCAGCCGGTAGCCGCGGTCGAGGGCGTCGCGGACGAAGTTGCCGGGGATGGCCCCGGGGACGATGGCCGGCGAATCCGCTGCCTCGGAGCTTCCGTGGACCGAGGCGATCTCGGTGACGGGCTCGAGCTCCGCGTCGGGGGGGATGCTCCAGTTGGTGGCAACCGGATCTCCGGCCGAGTGATGGGCAACGGTGAGCGCGCGCCTGCCGCGGAGCGCAGCCCAGAGCTCCCCGGGCTCGTCGTAGCGGGGGTCGATCGAGCTCAGGACCTCTCCCTCGTCTCCCGGGAAGAGCACGTGCCTGTGACCGTGGATCCAGCTCGTCCATTCGTAGCCGAGAAGGGTGACGAAGCTTCCGGGCCGGTAGAAGCGTGCGGTCTGCTCGCGGATCTCATTCCATAGGGGTGGATGCTGGTCGAGGAACAGCATCCCCCAGTGATCGTGGTCGGTGAGGGAGGCGACATCCAGCGCGGCCACGTCCCGCGCGTAGCGAAGCGCGTCCTCGGGAAGGCCGGTGCCATCGGAGACGTTGGTGTGGATCTGGAGGTCGCCCCAGAGGATCCGGATTCCCTCCTCGCTCACCACCAGCGGATTGCTCTCCGCGGCGAGCCCCTCCGGTCCCTCGGCGAGCAGGCGGTAGATTCCCTCGCGGGTTGGCACCAGCTCCACGCTCTTCCTTCCCTGATCCTCGGGGAGGAGCGGGATTCGCGGGGGGATCTCCAGGCCGGAGGGGATCTCCCGCAGCACCACCTCGCCCGCGACGGGGCAGCCGGCATTGCCCGCGGCGTCCAGCACCGCGACGTTGAGCCGGACTCTCTCCCCGGGCCGGGCCGATGAAGGCAAGGTCAGGAGCAGCCTCGCCGGAGGCCCCGCCTCCACGTCCACGGCGGGGGAATCGGCCAGCGTCTGCCGGATCCCGTCCCCATCGCCGTCGACTGCAATCCAGAAGCGGGAGCCCCGCTCCGCGTACCAGTCGGCCGTGGCGCCGCGCGGCCCGGCTCCGTAGACGATCCGGATCCGATCTCCTCCCCGCAGCGCTCCGCTCGCGACTTGGATGGCGAGCAGCTGCTGTTCGAGAGTCGCGGGCTCGAGCTCGATCCCGGGGGCGTTCGTCGTCACCGTGGTATAGCCGGGGGCTTCCTCATCGCTGACCTGGGGTGTGGACCATCCCCAGAAGGGAGAGACCTGGAGGAAGACCGCGCCTCCCTCTGCAACCCCGAGCGGACCCGCCTCGTAGACGATGGTCCACCGGCCGGGAGCTCCCGCGACGGCGACCGCGGAGCTCTCCGGGTCCGGCTCGATCCAGGCGCGTCCCCCTCCGTCGGAGGGATGCCGTTCCAGCAGCAGATCCTCGCGCAATGCCTCTGCGATCTCCGGGCTGGCGTTGGGGGAGCCGGAATCGTCCGCGACGGCGCTCGCCCGCTCGGGCGGCAGGGGTCGCTCGCGCGGCTCGCAGGCGACAGCCAGCCCGCAGAGGATCCAGAGAGGCAGCGGGGAGAAGAGGACCCGGACTCTCATCGCCTCCCTCGCGTCTCCCGGCACCGCGAGCCCAGAACCGCTTCTTCTCAGCTCATCTTCGCGAGCGCCTGGTCGAGGTCCGCCATGATGTCCGCCGGATCCTCGATCCCGACGGCGAGGCGAATCAGCTGATCGGTGATGCCGAGAGCGTAGCGTTGCTTGCGCGTGTTGCGGTAGTAGGTGACGGTCGCGGGATGGGTGATCAGCGATTCGACGCCCCCCAGCGTGGGCCCGATGTGCAGTGAGCGAAGGGAGTCGAGGAACTGGTTCACCTGCTTCAGGTTGCCGTCCACCCAGAAGGACACCACGCCCCCGAATCCCGTCATCTGGGCCTTGGCGATCTGGTGGTGGGGGTGGCTCGCGAGGCCGGGATAGAACACCTTTCGGATCCTGCGATGGCCCTCGAGAAACTCCGCGACCGCCTGCGCAGACCGGTTCTGGTAATCGACGCGGAGTGCGAAGGTCTTGACGCCGCGTATGAGAAGGAAGCAGGAGTGCGGATCCAGGATCGACCCGGTTACGCGCTGGTACTCGCGCACCCGGTCGACCAGCTCGGCGCTTCCCAGGACGGCGCCCCCCAGGATGTCGTTGTGCCCGCCCAGGTACTTGGTGGTGCTGTGGATCACCAGATCCATTCCCCACTCGAGCGGGCGCTGATTGAAGGGCGTGGCAAAGGTCGAGTCGATGACCATCACGCCCTCGAATTGCCCGCGGATCTCCCGCATCGCCTCGAGGTCGATGACGTTGAGGTAGGGATTGGTGGGCGATTCCGAGAAGACCAGCCTGGTGCTCTTGCGGAGGGCCTTCTTCATCTGACCGTAGTCGCCCATCTTGACCACCGTGGTGTCGATGCCGAAGCGCGGCAGGTGGGCGCTGCAGAACTTGAGCGTCTGACCGTAGGCGTCGTCCGTGATGACGAGGTGATCGCCCTTCTCGAGAAACGCCAGCATGGTCGAGGTGACGGCGCTCATCCCGCAGTCGAGCAGCAGGCAGTCCTCGGCGCCTTCGAGGTCGGCGAGCTTCTTCTCGGCGGCCCGCTGGGTCGGATTGCCGTAGCGACCGTACTCGTACCGAGCCAGCTTCTTGGACGTATACTGCTTGATCTCGTCGGTGCTCTTGAACACGAAGGTCGAGGTCTGGACGATGGGCGTGGTGATGGCGTCGGCGTACTTGAAATGGTCCTCGCCGCCGTGCACCGCCCTGGTGAAGATGCTGGGTCCGACTGCCTTCCTGCTGCGCCTCTTCGTCATCCTCGAGAGCTCCTTCTCAGCGTTCCCTCTCCGCGTCGCCGCGGTGGGCCTGCGGCTTCGAGCTACCATGCGGCGGGCAGTCCGCGAGGGATCGGAATCGACGGCGCCCGGCCGAGGGCGGAAGAATGGCAGGTAGCCAAGGCGGAGGCAAACCGGCCGGAGCCGGCGAGGCGGGGACCACGGCCTGCGGCACGCGCTTGGAACCCTTCGCCATTGTTGATCTTTTCCGGTCGAGGCCGGATCGCGCGGAAACCCGCCCGGGGCCGGGCGGGGAGGCGCGGACCGCGCTGGCTTGAGGAGGGACCAGGGTGAGCTCGCTCAGTCGACTGTTCAGTCCGATCTCGATCGGAGCCATGGAAGTGAAGAACCGCATCGTCATGGCTCCCATGGCGACCGATTACGCCGAGAGCGACGGGAGGATCTCGCAGCGGCTGATCGACTATCTGACGGCGCGAGCGGCGGGTGGTGTGGGGCTCATCACGTCCGAGATGACGACGATCGACGCGCTCTCGCCCTACATTCCCAGGACGGTGGCGCTCTGGGACGACAAGTTCATTCCCGGCTTCCGGAAGCTCTCGGACGCGCTGCACGCGCACGGCGCGAGGATCATCCCGCAGATCGCCCACCCCGGTCCGGAGTCGCTCTCTCCGTTCTTCCATCGGAAGCAGCCGGTGGGGCCTTCGCCGGTCATGTGCTTCGTGACGAAGCACGTCAGCCGAGAGCTCGGTCAGGGCGAGATCGAGGTGATCATCGAGCAGTTCGGCGAGGCTGCGCGACGGGCCAGGGAGGGCGGCTGCGACGGCATCGAGCTCCACGCCGCGCACTCCTACATGCTGGTGGGCTCCTTCCTCTCGTCGCTGCGCAACAAGCGCGCAGACGAGTATGGTGGCGACCTGGAGGGGAGGCTCCGCCTGCCCCTTCGGGTGATCGAACGGATCCGTGAGAAGGCGGGGAGCGACTTCCCGATCATCCTGCGCATCTCCGGCGACTACATCATCGAAGGGGGAGCGGGCATCGAGGAGGCGCAGTCCATTGCTCCCATCCTGGAGAAGGCGGGCATCGCCGCTTTTCACGTCTCCGCGGGCATGTACCCCGACTACTCGGCTCGCATCATCCCGCCGACCGGAACGCCCCTCTGCCTCAACGCCGGGCTGGCGAGGGCGGTCCGGGAGGTGGTCCGCGTACCGGTGATGGTGGTCGGGCGGATCAACGAGCCGCGGGTGGCCGAGGCCGTGCTGGCGCGGGGCGACGCCGACATGGTGGTGCTGGGGCGGGCGCTCCTCGCCGATCCGGAGTTCGCGAACAAGGCGCGCGCGGGTCGCTTCGAGGACATCGCCCCCTGCACGGGCTGTGGAATCGGGTGCGTGGCGGGGCGGCTCGAGGGTCGCGAGATGACCTGTGTGATCAATCCCTGGAGCGGGAGGGAAGGGGAGACGAGTCTCTCCCCCGCCGAGAAGCCCAGGAAGGTGATGGTGATCGGGGCGGGGCCGGCCGGGATGGAGGCGGCGCGTGTCGCCGCGCAGCGGGGCCATCGGGTGACCCTCTTCGAGAAGGGCGGGAAGACCGGCGGCCTGTTCAACCTGGCCGCGGTGCCGCCTCACAAGCAGGAGCTCACCAGGGTGACGAAGTACCTGACCACGCAGCTGGCCAAGGTGGGGGTCGAGCTTCGCCTCGACACCGAGGTGACGGAGTCGGTGGTCGCGCGGGAGCGACCGGATGTCGCGATCGTCGCCACCGGAGGTGCGCCGCTCGTGCCGGATGTCCCGGGGACCGATGGCCCGCGGGTCACCACCTATCAGGAGGTGTTGGCGGGGAAGGTCCCGATCATGCCGGGCAAGGTGCTGATCATCGGCGGCGGGATGGCCGGGTGCGAAACCGCCGAGTACATGTTCCAGCAGGGCGACTATCCCCTCGTCGGACATACATCAGTCACGATCATCGAGATGGGGGGCGCCGTCGCTCGCGACATGTCGCCCGAGGGACGCGTGGTGCTGATGGATCGGATCCGCCGCAAGGGGATCGAGATCATGCTGCGCACCAGGGTCAAGGAGTTCCTCGAAGACGGCGTGGTGGTCGAGAGAGACGGCGAGGAGGTGACGATCCGCGGCGTCGAGCGGATCGTCCTCTGCGTGGGCAATCGCCCGGCGGGCGACATCGCGGCCAGGATCGGCGACAAGGTCGCCGAGGTGCACGTGATCGGAGACGCCAGGCGGGCCGGCACGCTCCGCGAAGCGATCAGTGGCGCAAGAGAGACGGCGATGGCGATCTAGCCGGCTGGCCGCGTCGGCCGCCTCTCACATCTTCGCGATGACCGTCTCCGCAAAGCGCTTGACCGCGTCGATCTTGAGCTCGAGCGCGGAGTCGAAGCCATGGCCGTAGAAGAACCACGGCATCACGCAGGCCTCGGTCACCCCCAGCTCCTGGAGCCGCCGGTGTCCCTCCAGATCGAACGTGTCGATGGCGACGGAGATGATCTCGAAGGGCTTCTCCTGCGTCCCGTACTCCGCGCGGTAGCGATGGATCCTCTTCGCGTAGTCGCCGACGCTCTTCGCCGTGGTGTTGGGCGAGACGAAGCCGTCGCCGATCCGCGCCGCGCGCTTCAGCACGGCATCGGCGGTTCCGCCGACGTAGATCGGCACGGGCTCCGAGGGGACCGGGCTGATCTGCAGGGCGGGGAAGTCGTAGTACTTGCCGTGGTGCTCGAACATCTCTCCGGTGAGCGCCTTGCGGATGATCTCGATCATCTCGGAGCAGCGGGGACCGCGGTTGGACCACTCCTCGCCGCACACCTGGTAATCCTCGGGCCAGGGGCTCAGCCCCACCCCCAGGCCCACGCGGTTTCCGGCGATCACGGCGGTGGTGCTCACGGTCTTCGCCACCAGCAGCGGATTGCGCACCGGGAGCTTCAGCACGTTGGTCCAGAAGCGGATGCGCCGGGTTCGCATGGCCATGGCGGGGATGAGCGCCCAGGGGTCCATGAAGGGCGTCTCGCCGACCCAGTAGCGGGCGCCGTCGTCGGAGTAGGGGTAGTCGACCGAGGTCTTCTCGAAGAAGAAGAGGCCGTCGCAGACGTTGACCGAATCCCAGCCGTGCTGCTCGGCGCACTCCGCCAGCGGGATGTACTGATCGGGAGGCAGGAACATCAAGCCGAGCGAGAACTTCATGCGGTGGTTCCTTTCCGCGGCGGGATTTCGAGCCAAGCCACTCGAATGAGATCCGGGGAGATCGAGGATAGCCGAGCGCGGAGCGGCGACAGGCCTGCGCGGCCGCGGGTGT
>Ga0214473_10003039_pt1 | contig 20491 bp, 16 predicted proteins | sample RVTome_7_FD_203509 | JGI IMG/M metagenome (GOLD analysis project Ga0214473, IMG submission 203509) | Soil microbial communities from uranium-contaminated site in the Upper Colorado River Basin, Wyoming, United States - RVT98D197 | ecosystem: Environmental > Terrestrial > Soil > Contaminated >... | reverse complement strand
TCGCGGGGGTGAGCGTTGCGACGATTGACCGGGTGCTCAATCGGAGGCTCGGGGTTCGGGCTCCCACCATCGCAAAAGTGGAAGCGGCCATTCGTGAATTGAATTACCAGCCGGACCGTATTGCGGCGCGGCTGGCACGCTCACGGGAATACCGCTTCTGTTTTGTATTGCCAGTGAGCAGCAGCGAGTTCTTTATGCGGATTGCCGATGAGGTACGCCTGGCCACGGAACGCATGGAAGCCGAGCGGGTTTCAATCGTTGTCAAGCGCGTTGATGTGTTTGATGGTGAATTGCTGGCCCATGCGCTGGATTCAATCGACAAGACGATGGACGGCGTTGCTGTGGTGGCGCTCGATCATCCTGCCGTACGCGAGGCTATCAATGCGCTGGTTGGGCGTGGGGTTACCGTTGTGACGCTGGTATCGGATGTGCCGGGTTCCAAGCGCCAGCATTATGCCGGCATCGACAATTCTTCCGCCGGGCGGACGGCGGCCAATCTCATGGGGCGTTTTCTGCGGGGGATGACGGGCACCGTGGGGGTTTTTGCGGGTTCGCTTGCGTTGCGCGATCACATTGAACGGCAGTTTGGATTCGAGCAGGTGGCGGCCCATGAATATCCCCATCTCGCGATTTTGCCGGTGCGGGAGTCTCGGGATGACTGGGAGCGCATTGAAGAGATGACGCGGCAATTGCTCGCCGAACAGCCTGATCTTATCGGGATTTATAACGTGGGCGGTGGTACGCGCGGGATTGTTTCAGGCCTTGAAGCGGCGGGCCGCTCCAAGGACATTGTGTTCATTGCCCATGAGGTAACCGACCTGTCGCGCCGCGCGCTTATCCGCGGCACCATTGACGCGATCATCAATCAGGACGCGGGCCACGAAGTGCGAAGCGCGGTGCGCGTGCTGATGGCCAAGGCCGACAAGGTGCCGCTGATTGAATCCCAGGAACGCATCCGCATCGACATCTTCATGCGGGATAATTTGCCTTAGAGCGGCTTCAATCCCGCTTCGATCTGTGCGCGGCGACCCTCCAAGAACGGGGGCAGGGACAGGGTCTTGCCTAGATTTTCCATGGATTCATCGGTGGCAAAGCCCGGACCGTCGGTGGCGAGTTCAAAGAGTACGCCATTGGGTTCGCGAAAATAGAGGCTCTTGAACCAGAAACGGTCCACGGGGCCGCTGTTGGGAATGCGGAGTTCCTTGAGCCTTGCCGTCCAGGCGTTGTAGTCAGCCGACGGAATGTTGAAGGCCACATGATGAACCGCACCTGCGCCCTGATGGGCGGGCGGCAGGCCTTTGTCGACGCGAACATGGAGTTCGGAAACTGGGCCCGTACCGTTCATTTTGAAGACACTGGTGTTGCCGAACTCGCGGGCCTTGGTCATGTTCATGGCGGCGGTGAGGACGGCCTCGGTTGGCTTTAGATCAGGTACACTGAGTGTGATGGGGCCGAGGCCGCGAATTTGATGTTCGGCGGTTATGGGGCTTTCTTCCCAGATGTGGGTTTCGCCTTTTCCATCATCATCGACAAGGCTCAGGCGCTGACCTTCGAAATCTTCGAAGTCAAGGGTGAGGCGGCCATCTCTCTCAATCACCTTTTCGGCGGTAACGCCGCGGGTTTTGAAATCGTCCGACCACCATTTGAATGCGGATTCGCCCTTGATGCGAAGGCCGGTGCGACAAATGCTGTGGGTGCCACGGCGCTCGCGGCCCACGGGCCAATCGAAGAAGGTGATGTCGGTTCCGGGTGAACCCAGGCCATCGGCGTAGAACAGGTGATAGGCTGACGTATCATCCTGATTCACGGTTTTCTTGACCATGCGAAGACCAAGAGTCCTGGTATAGAAATTGTGATTGCTGGGAGCATCGGCGGTGATAGCGGTGAGGTGGTGCAAGCCTTTGAGTTGCATTTTTGTGTCCTATCTGTTCAGCCATTTGCTGGCGAGCGTTACGTCGTTTTGGGTGAGATTGTGTCCGGTCGGAAGGGTTTCATGTTGCACATCGGCGTGGGTATTTTTCAGCATTGTGGCCAATAAGGCGGCGTTGCTGGCAGGGATGATGGGGTCGCTTGCACCTGAAATGATGAGAACCGGCTTCTGCGCGAGATTAGCTTGCGGAGGTTTTGCAAGGGGTACCATGGCGCGCAGGAGAACTGCTCCGGTGAGAACCTCAGGCCTGAGCAGAAGCATGGCACCTGCTATGTTGGCGCCGTTTGAAAAACCAACCGCAATGGGTTTTGACAGCTTGTAAGCTTTACCAGCTTCGACGATGAAATCTGCCAATTCGTGGGCGCGTTTGATGACATCCTGTTCGTCGAATATACCCTCTGCCAGTCGCTGGAAAAAACGGGGCATGCCGTTTTCGAGAACCTTGCCACGGGGCGAAAGCAGTGAGCGATCAGGTGCTAATGCTTTGCCGAGGGACAGCAGGTCATTTTCGTCCCCTCCGGTTCCATGGAGCAGGAGGAGCGGAGCGGCAGTTGAAACGCCTTTTTCAAAGCGATGGATAAATGAGAGGTCCTGGGTCATGCCCGCGAGATAATGACCTGATCCTCGGGGATCAAGCAATCATTCTTAGAACCAAGTTACAAGTTATATACCGCGTGAGGATTTGGGCTGGCCCAGCACAAATCCCGTGCCATCGAGGCCGTAGATATCGGGACGGAAATTCACCCTGCTGTCTTCCGTGGCCCAGGCGGTGAGATACATGAAGCGTACGTCCGGCGGGTTGGCCACCTTCACATCATAGCGTTCCTGGCTGGCAGTGATCATTTCGATCTCGGTTGCGTCAATCCCGTCCTGGCCGCCCAATATCCAATCGACAACGGTGCTGACTTTATCAACGCGGACACAGCCTGAACTCTCAAAGCGCGCATTAACTTCGAACAGTTCACGGTGCGGCGTGTCGTGCATGTAGACCATGTATTTGTTGGCGAAGCTGATCTTCATGGTCGCGAGAGCGTTGCTTTCACCGGGTTCCTGGCGGAAGTGGTAACGCTCAGGATCTGTATTAACCCAGTCAACAGTATAGGGATCAATCTCGGGGCCGCCGACACCATCAAAAATCCGGATGTTCATCTGCTCAAAAATTGTCGGATCCTTGAGGAATTTTGGCACCAGGTCCTTTTGCACAATGGAGGCCGGCGCATTCCAGTAAGGATTGAAATTGATATCGCTGACGATGCTTTTGAGCGCCGGGGAAGGTCTTTCCCGTTTTCCAACAACCACATTGTGGCGCGAAAGGACCTTGCCATACTCAACGGTTTCAAGCTGGGCAGAGGGGATATTCACCAGGATATTGCGCTCGTGCAAATCCAGGGCGTATTCGCCGACGCGGGGATAGTTTTCACGCAAAGTCTGAAGCCTTGCACGCGCCGTGATGTTGAGTTCGGCGCGGGTGCGTTCATCGACCTTGCTGGATGGTGCAATGCCGTGACTGCTTTGGAAGGCCTGAAGTGCCCCTGTGATACTGTCGTCAAAAACGTCCGGTTTCTCGATCAGGAAATCGTCGAAGGGCAAATAGCCCTCGATCATCAGGCGCTGACGCAACGCCAGCACCAGATCGCTTTTCACGTCTTTTTCGAGTTTGCCCTTGCCGATGCTGGGCCAGCCGCCGCCAGCGACAATTTCCTCATACATCAGGATTGCGCCCTCAAGGGCACGGATCGAACCTGCGGTGACCATGGCCGCTTCCTGGCGATCAGCCAGAAATTCGGTTTTGGTCGCGAGCTTGCCAGCCACGGCCAGACGAGGCGTTATGGAGGTAATAGAACCCGTATAAACAATTGATTGGGCCCGCGCGACAGAGGCGGCAGCTGCCAGACAGGCAGCACCGAGAATGGCACGACGCGTGAAACGCTGAGAAAACACCCCTGAACCCTACGACTTCGAGACCTTTGAATAGAGAATCACTGATCTAGGTAAAAAGGCTATTAAAAAGTTGTGGCTTGATTAAGATAGTTCAATCACTTCCCTGCGATAAGGCAAGCCCAAAAAATCCGGTGGAGGGGAGCCGAATTCCTCGGCCAATTTGCGCCCGGAATGGACGGCGGCGGCTATGGTTCCGGGGCCAAAACAATCGCCAATGCGGGATAAATTGGGAATTTTATCAACAGATGACTGGAATAAGTGATCCCTGACATTTCGGGCGGTCACCAGAATGACCGAGCTTGCCTCCAATTCGCGGGTGTGGCCGGTAAAAACGCAGCCCAGCGTGACGTGATCGCTGGCAATGACCTGAACTGCCGAATTTGCTTCAATTTTGACTCCCACTCCCAGCAGTTTGGCTTGAATTGCGTGTTGCTCAAGGGAAGCCTTGGTGAATGAGGAGACAAGGTAGGAGGGAGTGACCAGCGCTACCTCGTAGGATTCCCGGCGCAGCAGTTCGGCGATCACACCGCCCATGTAGTAATGGTCGTCGTCGTATAGGACGACGTTTTTGCCCTTGGGCCGCTTGCCGTCCAGGATGTCGTCGGGGGTCAGGATATCTGCGGCTGCATTGATGGGGATGGGTTTTGTATGGTGGCGGGCTGTGCCGTCTCTCCGCCAAGTTGAGCCGGTTGCCATGACAATATGGTCAGCGCCAAATTCCGTCAGGGTTTCAGGGGTCATTTCACTTTCGAGATAGAGTTCCACATTAGGCAGCTTGTTGATCTGCAGCAGGCGCCAATCGCGCACGCGGCCCCAGGCGGCAAGGCCCGGGAGCTTGCATTCGCGCGCAATGCGACCACCGGCCTCGTCCCGAGCATCGGCGAGCGTTACCTTGTGGCCGCGCTGGCCCAGGGCACGGGCTGCTTCAAGGCCAGCGGGGCCTGCACCAACAATCAGTATATTTTTGTTTGCTTCAGCAGGACGAATGCGTTCTGGGTGCCAGCCGCGCCGCCATTCCTCTCCCATGGTTGGGTTCTGGGTGCAGCGGATAGGAGACATAGTGTAGTCACCGCTGACGCAGATGTTGCATCCGATGCATTCGCGGATGTCGTCGAAGCGGCCCTCCTCGATCTTCTTGGGCAGGAAGGGATCGGCAATTGAGGGCCGCGCGGCGCCGATCATATCCATGATTTCTTGCCTGATCACCCGCACCATGGTGTCGGGCGAAGTATAGCGGCCAACACCGACGACGGGCTTGGTTGTAAGTTTTTTTACACCCTTGATGTAGGGTTCCTGAAAACCCTCCTCGGAGAAGCGCGAGGATTGGGAATCCTTGTCCCAGGTTGAGAGCGACAGATCCCAGAGGTCAGGCAGTTCGGCCATCAGGCCAATGGCGTCTTCCACTTCAGCGGGTTCCAGGCCGACGGCTCCGAGAAATTCATTCATGGCGATGCGCACAGGAACGGCGCAGAGATCGCCAACGGCTTCCTTGGTGTCTTCGATCACTTCGCGGAGCAGGCGGGCACGGTTTTCGAGCGAACCGCCATATTCGTCGCTCCGCATATTGGTGGCGCGCGAGAGAAATTGTTGGAAAATGCCAAGACCGTGTCCGGCGTAGACATAGACGAGATCATAGCCTGCGGTGCGGGCGCGGAGTGCTGCGGCGCGGTGGGCGCGGCGAAGATTTTTGATATCCTTCTTGTCCATGGCGCGGGCCTGGATCGGGCTGTTGAAGGAACTGGAGGTTGGCATCCCCGTTGGCGCAATGGGAATTTCGCGCGACCAGAGATTTGATGAGGTATAGCCGGAGTGGCAGAGCTCAATGCCTGCCAGCGAACCATGCTCGTGGATTTTTTCCGCAATGCGCGCGTGCGTGGGAATGTCGTGGTCGCTCCAGATGCGGAGCTCCACGTAAGGGGTGACATCGGCGGTTTGATGAATCTCGGTCATTTCCGTGCAGACCACGGCCCAGCCGCCTTCCGCCTTCATGCCGCGCATGGCGGCAAGGGCCGAGGGGTCGCGCCAGCCCATGCCATTGCAATGGGGAACCTGGTAGAAGCGATTGCGGGCCACGACCGGACCAATGCGAACCGGTTCAAACAGTATATCGTAGCGGGGGTCTCGGGCCATTGGGTTCCCTTTCAACAGGCCTTTGATTTTTAACAGCCTTTGGGCATAAGAACCAATACATGCGGCAGGTCGCATGGATTTTGCGACAGGAGTTGTTTTGGCAATGCAGGAACTTCCTAAATTTTCAGATGTTGAAGCTGCCGCTAAGCGGATCGCCAACGAGGCCATTGTCACACCTCTTTTGGAAAGTTCCAAACTCAATGGGCTGGTTGGCGGGCGCATTTTTATCAAGGCGGAATGCTTGCAGCGCACGGGTTCATTCAAATTTCGCGGCGCATGGAACTGCATTTCAAAACTTGATCCGCACAAGAACAAAGGCGGCGTCGTGGCCTATTCATCGGGAAATCACGCGCAAGGCGTTGCCGCTGCGGCGCAGCTTCGGGGTGTTTCTGCACTCATTGTAATGCCGGAGGACACACCGGAAATTAAGAAGGCAAATACCAAAGCCTATGGCGCTGAAGTCGTAACCTATGATCGCGCTACTGAAAGCCGGGAGGAAATTGCAAATCAATACACGGCGAAACGTGGAGCCGTGCTTGTGCCGCCGTTTGAGCACGCGGATATCATCGCAGGGCAGGGCACCTGCGGCTTGGAGATCAACAACGAGACGCGCGCGCGGGGGGTTGCACTAGATGACATGCTAGTCAATTGCAGCGGCGGCGGGTTAACAGCAGGCGTTGCACTGGCCTTCTCGGAAAAGTCACCAAAAACAAAAGTGCATTCCGTGGAGCCCGAAGGCTTTGATGATTATGCGCGGTCACTGCGCTCTGGCGTTCGCGAAAAGAATGCGCGTGCTGCAGGCTCCATTTGCGATGCGCTGCTCACGTCACAGCCCGGTGAAATGACCTTTGCCATGAACATGGGGCGATTGGCCGATGGCTATGCCGTTTCAGAAACGGAGGTTCGTAGCGCCGTACGCTTTGCTTTTGAAACGCTCAAACTGGTGGTTGAGCCCGGAGGTGCAGTTGGGTTGGCCGCGGTGCTCAGCGGAAAGATAAATGCAAAGGGCAAGAACATCGCCATCATCCTGTCCGGTGGCAATGTCGACGCAGGCTTGTTTGCTGATATCTTGGCGGGGGCTTAGGCGGCCGCTTCCGATTTGTTGTCTTCCATCAGCGGAATTTCCGCGGCTTCGCTGGCGGGCCTTCGAATGATGACCACTCGCTGTTTGGGCTCGCCTGAAGTTGGTGGTGCAACGTTTGCGACGGGTTCTTGTGCTGCAACAGGGGCTGCCGGTTGTTCCGGTTCCACGGCTACCGGTTCCTGCGATGTTTGGGAAGGTTGCACCCGCTGAATTTTGAGTTTTGCGCCTTTGGGTTCGGTAGGTTGGGCAGGCTCTGCCGCGGGAGGGTTTTTCACAACCGTGAGGCTGGGTGCCACAACGGCGGGTTCCACGAATATTTCTTCGTCCTGTTTGAAGAACTTGAGTTGTTCGGTTTTCATCGGCTGGGCAGGTTCAGCACCCTCGGAGGCCGGCATAAAGCTGTTGCTGGTGATGGAATTTTCGAGCTTTTTAAGGATTTCGAGGATTGCGAGAGTTTCGGCTGAACGCTGGCGCCGGGCATATTCCTCCAAAAACCAGCGTCCGCGGGAGGTTTCCAGGACGGCGGCTTCCAGATTTTCGAAACTTTCGTTCCGGTAACCCTCAACTTGAACAGACATACTCAAACTCCACAAACTCTCTCACGCCCCGCAAAACGCGCAGGTCCCACCAGCGCCAAGTATCGTGGAAAGTGGTGAAGTTTTGGTTTATTTAGTGGTCCAAGGAACCATGCCAGCGCGAACCTTCGGCCTTCGTTTTTCAGCATTTTATGCTTTTCTTATGATTGGCAATGGCATGCAGTTGCCGTTTTTGCCGCTTTGGCTTCATGCCAAGGGGCTGACGGTTGCCGAAATTGCCCTGGTTTTTGCGGGCATGACGGCATGCCGGATAGTGGCGGTTCCGCTTGTGGCTATCGTTGCGGACAAATACCGCAACCGGCGCAGCCTGATCATTTTTTGCGGCCTTGTCTCCTTCCTGGGCTACCTGCTTTTGGCAACGGCGAGCGGATTTTGGCAAATTCTCACCATCAGCTTTTTCGCGTCGGTGTTTACAGCGCCAATTTCCACCCTTGCCGAAGGGTTCAGTGTTGATGGCAGCGCGGTGCATGGCCTGGATTATGGCCGGTTGCGGCTCTGGGCCTCATTGAGCTTCTTGCTGGGAAATCTCGGCGGCGGGGCGCTCCTGCTCCATATCCCCATTACCTCGCTGATCTATCTCATTGCCCTGGCGCAGGGTGTCTCGGCTCTGGTGGCATTCCAGTTGCCGCCTGATCCGGAACGTGAGCATCAGGCGGTTGACGCTGAACGACCTGCCAGCCTGTCGCGGGCACTCAGTTTATTGGTCCCCGGCGTTTTCATGGTTTTCGTCGTGGCGGCCAGCCTGGGTCAGGCGAGCCATGCCATGCTTTATACCTTTGGCCCCGTCCACTGGGATGCCTTGGGTTATGACAAATTCACCATTGGCAGTTTCTGGGCCATTTCCATCATGGCGGAAGTCACGTTGTTCGGTTTCTCCAGTGCCCTGGTCAGGCGTTTTGGACCGCTTGTGCTGATCATCATGGGGATAACCGGAGGGATTATCCGCTGGATTTTCATGGCGCAGGATTTCGGTCTTGGCGTTACCGCAGGCCTGCAGGCGTTTCATGCCATATCATTCGCCATGGTTCACCTCGGCACCATGCATTACATCCGCCAAACCGTGCCTTCGGGCTTGCGTAATTCGGCACAGGGGCTTTACGCGGCGATTTCGGGAGGCATTGCCTTGTCGGCCAGCATGTGGCTTTCGGGTTTGCTTTACGGTGAGCTTCTCGGCAAAACCTATCTAGTGATGGCTGCCATTTCTCTTGTGGCCCTGTGTTTTGCCCTGGCCTTGAAGCGGATCAGCCCCACAATTCTGGCGGCGGCGGATACATAAGACTGCCATCGAAAGTAATGCCGGGGTTGCGATCGCGCGCCAACAGCAGGGGGCCATCGAGATCGATGACGTGAGCCGATTGGGCCACAAGCATGGCAGGCGCCATGGCAAGGGACGTGGCCAGCATGCAGCCCACCATGATTTTGAAATTCATCTCCTTGGCCGTTTGGGCGAGGGCAAGTGCTTCAGTCAATCCGCCGGTCTTGTCGAGCTTGATGTTGATGGCATCATACTTGCCCACGAGTTCATTCAGGTTATGGCGGTCATGGGCGGACTCGTCGGCGCAAATGGGAACATCATGGGTGATGCGGCGCAATGCTTCGTCATCTGCCGCTGGTAACGGCTGCTCGACAAGTTCAACGCCTACCTCGGCGCAAACTTTCAAAAATCCGGGGAGGGTGCTTGGGGTCCAGCCTTCATTGGCATCAATGATGAGTCGGCTGGCAGGTGCCGCCTGACGGATCAGGCGCAAGCGCTCGGCATCGCCTTCGCGGCCCAATTTCAATTTGAGAAGGGGGCGATGCGCCGCCTCGGCAGCGGCCTTGGCCATGGCTTCCGGTGTATCAAGGCTCAAGGTATAAGCCGTCACCATGGGGTGCGGCTGTTGCAGGAGCGCCAATTGCCAGACGGGCTTCTGGGTGCGCTTTGCTTCAAGGTCCCACAGCGCGCAGTCCAGAGCATTGCGCGCGGCGCGCGGTTTGACAAGGCTTGGAATATCGGCGTGTGAGAAACCTGCTTCAATTCTTGTTCGGGCCGCTTCAAGGGCTGAAACCACGCCTTCGACCGTTTCATCATAACGAGGGTAGGGCACGCATTCACCCCGGCCCTGGTTGCCTTCGTCTTCAAGGGTGACGACAACGACTTCCGCCGAGGTCTTGCTGCCGCGTGAGATCGTAAATGCCCCTACGATGGGCCAGCTCTCTTGGGCGATTGTCAGGCGTGTCATTTGTTAGATTAACTTGGCGAAATGCGTCCACACGCTTCGGCCAGCATCACATAGATCTTGCCCGATTCCGACATGAGACAGGCTTCGACCATTTGATTGCCTTGCGGGGCCTCGGATACGGTATCAAGCAGGCGCTCGAAGAGTTTGACATAGGCGTCCACCTGATTGCGCACGGGCCTCTCGTTCTCGTAACGCGTCGCAATGGTTTTTTGCAGGCGTTTGCCACGGCTTTCGTAAAGGCGCTGGGTGTAGACATGCTTCTCGTTCTTGTTGAAGCGCTTCTCAAGATCGGCCGGCAGGCCATCCTCAAGCACGTCCACAATATCGCGCGCCGTGCTGTTCAGCTCCTGGGTGAGCGTTTCGACTTCGCGGGGAACGCCTTTGGATTCCGACGGCTTTTTCGCCGCATCGTCACGCCACGAAGTTGAGGCACCCTTGTTCTCAAGCCGCTCCATGGCTTTTTTCAGGGCGCCTGTCGTTCCCGATTGTGGAGCAGGGAGCGCGGCGCCCTCAGATTTTCCCGGGCTGGGATCCCTCGTACTTCGCGCGGGCTGATAGCCGGGCCCCGATAGATCATTCATGCCGGTCTGGCGCTTGACCACATCGGCAAGCGCATTGAGAGCGGCGATCTGATCGGCCACAACCTTGCGCATGGCATCGGCGTTGGTGCGCGTTTCCTCAGGCAGGTCGATGATCGCGCGCTTGAGATCCGCGCGGGCGTTGTCAATATCCTTGACAACCTGCTGGGCTGTCATGCGCATGTCCTGGGCCGTCTGCTGGAAGTCGCTGGCGGTTGACGAGAGCATTTCGTTCATGGACGCCATGGCGCGTTCATGCTGTTCGCGCAGGACGCGGGAGGCCTGCGTGATCTGTCCGCCCGAACTTGTTTCCATCTTGCGAATCTCCTGTTCGAGATTTCCGACGGCAACGTTGGTCTGCTCGGCAACAATCCGGCTGATATCCTTGGCGCGGGATTCAGCGGTGACCAACGAATCCTCAATGAGGGTCATGTAGCTTGTCATGACCGCATCGACCTCCTGGGCGCGCCTGGCGGCGTCATCGATCAGGCTGTCAAGGGCGGACTTGCGGCTGAGAAGGACATTCTCCATTTCGCTGTTGAACTTGTCGATGGACTTTTCAACCAGGCCTGAAACATCCTCGAGGCGTTCGGAAATGCGGCTGCCGGTCATCTCAAGCTTGCCGGTGAGCTGCATCGAGATGCTCTCCAGGCGGTCATCGATGGAGGAGGCGGCCGTCGAAAGCTGGTCGGCCAGATAGGTATTTGCCGTTTCAACGTGCTTGGAGAACTTGCGGTGGGCTTCCGACAGCTGGCTGTTGGTCGACGACGTGGCGCTGTCGAATTCCTTGACCGCCTTGTCAATGCGGTCAACCAGGAGGCCGGTTTCCTGCTCAAAGCGGCCACTGATTTGCAGAGTGGTCTGGCCCAGGCCTTCGGAGAAGGCTTCGCTGGCCTTGGCAAGATCAGTGATCATCTGGGTGCTGGCGGTATCGAGGATTTCCGCAAACTTGGCGCCGGTGCCGGAAATGCGTCCTGAAATATCTCCGGTGACCTTTTCGAGAATGTCTGTCGCGATATCAAATCTCGTGCCGAGTTCGCGCGCCGTCGAGTCGATGCGCGTGAACATGGAGTTGCCGGCATTGTGCAACTGCTCGGCAACCTCGGCGGAAGTTTTTTCGAGACGCTGGGTCATGACGACGTTCGCATCCTGAACCTGGCGGGCCACGCGGACAGCCGTGTCGGCAAAGGTGTTGGTCACCTCGGTCGATGTCTGATCCAACTGATCGCTCATCATCTTGGTGTTGGCGGTAAACAGGGCGGTCAATTCGGTTGAAGCCTGATCGAGCTGTGAACCGATCCGGGTCTCCGTAGATTCCAGCAGGCTGTGAAGTTGAACTGATGAGGTATCGAGCTTCTTGGTGAGATTCTCGGTAACGGTGGTGACCCTGCCGGTGATCGACATCGACGTGTCATCAAGGCGGGAAAAGAGCTGACCGGCCGTCTCATCCATTTTCGAGGTGATCTGACCGGAGGTCTGCTGCAGGAAGGCAAACATGTCTTCGCGCGCACCGCCGATTTTCTGGATGAATTCGCCCGATACGGCAATCATCTTGTCGGTAACTGTGCCGCTGGAACTCTCAATATTCTGGGCAAGGGCTATGCCTGAGTCCTGCATCTGGCGGGCAACAATGTCGGATGTTTCCTTGAGATGGGATGAAATGGTGCCGCTGGTTGTCACCAACAGGTCATTGATGCTTGAACCGGTTGACTGCAGCTGCACGACAACTTCACCGAGCCTGTTATTGATGTGGGTGCTTTGCTGGTCGATGGCATCAAACACGCGCAGGGCATTGTCTTCGACGGTTGTGCTCAGCGCGTTGGCGCGGCTGTCGAGGTTATCATAGAGCTTTGAAGCAGTTTCTTCGATGTGGCGGTTCACATAGGTTGCCTGCTGGTCAAGGCGGTCAAACACACCGGTTGAGGTTTCGTCCAGCTTCAAGTTGATCTGGCTGGTCTTTGCGCCGATCTCGGTGAAGAGGCGGTTTGCCGTCTGGTCAAGTCCCGTCAGGAACTGGCCATTGGTTGTGGACAGGCGATCAGCCAATTTGAGGGTTGCTTCGTCGATGCCTACAATGATTTGCGCTGAAGCCTGATCGAGGTAACCCTTGAGGTCGCCATGGCTGCGCGCAACCTTGTCCATGTAGTCCTTGGCGACATTCTGCAGCCCCTGGTCCACGCGGCCGCGGCTCAGTTCAATCTGCTGGGCCGCATCAATGCCGGAACGTTCAATGAGGGAAGCTACTTCGCTTGTGGTTGCCTTCAGGTGATAGGTGATATTTCCACTGGAACTTTGCACGACATCCGACATTTCAGCGGTAAGCTGCTTGATCTGGTCCATGCTTTGGGTGAGCAGGTTCGTGACATTGGTTTCCATGCCCTGGACGTTCCGGCCGAAGTTCGTCGTCTCGGCATTGAGGTGCCCGGCAGCGGATGAAAGCGTCTGTATCTGGTCCTGCAGATGCTGCGAGAAAGTGCGTAATTCGCCGACAAGCATGCCGGACATGCGTTCCATTTGCGAGGTCTGACCGCCGATTTCATTGCCGGCGGTGATGGCGCGTGAGGAAACCTCATCGATGGTGCGGGCAAGTTCACTGGTTGAACTCTTGAGGCCCTGTTCAAACCTGACCAGAGTTGATTGCGCGCTGTTGACGACGCTATCCAGATTCTGGGTGTTGATTTCGAGGCGCGCCAGCAAAGGCGCTGACTCATTGCCAACCACAAGCGAGGCTTGATGCAGGGCGGAGCGCTGGTTTTCCAAGCCGGTCACCAGCGTGCGGATGCGGTCTTCGTTGCCGCCGAAGGCGCGCTCAATCGCCGATATTTCCTTGTGAACGATTTCTTCCAGAACCGTGGCGCGCTGGACGGCGTGTTCAACGCCGCCGACAAGAAGATCAACTTCCGAGCGCACCGCTTGGGCGATGGAGGTGAGGCCCTCGGTTGCAATGTCCTGGGGCCTGATCAGGCGCATGGCCGACTGCATCAGGACTTCCGAGACCTGGCGCAATTGCTGGGCGCGCCAGAGGAAATAGGCCATGACCCACATGATGCCGATGGGCAGGACAAGCAGGGAAATCGAGCGCACCATTTCAGCCACGGGCTGGTTGGAGAGCGTCGTCGAATAAATCATTGACCAGCCAAAAACCCAGACAAGGGTTAGCGCACCAGCGACGTAATAGGCGCTGTAGGAGGGTGGGCGGTGCAACCTTGATATCATCAGGTTTGAACCGGGGTCATTTTCGTTGGCAGGGCGGCCGCGGACGGGAGTGGCTGCCTCCAAGCTGGGGCTGCGCCGTGATTCTGCCTGCCGGTCGGCTGAGCGCTTGTCCCTGCGACGCTGGTCCACTGTGTTACTTGCCATACGATTTACCCACATTCTTACTTAAAGTTCTAACAGCCTTTTGGGCTGCCGAACGACGCCTGAGTCCATGAAAGAATCTGCTTTTTGGTGCAGATTGGCCCCTCCATCCCTCTCGCCTAGGCCCCCACCTTAACTGATTGGTAACCATGGTAGAACCCGTTCTGAGGTTCCGCGCAAGTTTTATTAAAGTTTTGGTTAAAATTATGGATCGAATTGAAACGATTCAGAAAACTGACCGTTTACGCTCGCAATCTATAACAATCCAGGACTTCAGGGCTACATCAAGTGTTCCAAAGTGAAGCAGGGCGGGTGCAGTGGCGCAAGCGGCGGTGAACAAATCAGAGCGGAAAAAAGCGTCCGAGGTCGTTTTTGACCGGGCGCACCTGGCGCAATACACCATGGACAGCCCTGAGCTTGAACGCGAGATCGTCAGCCTGTTCATAGCCCAACTTCCCGCAATTCTGGAGCGGTTGCTGAACGTCAGTTCGCGGGCTGACTGGCGCATCGCAACGCACACGCTGAAAGGCTCCGCCCTTGCTATTGGAGCTTGTAAAATTGGGAATTTTGCCAAAAAATTGGAACCCATCGACGCCCTGGAACAGAGTGAAAAACGCAAAAAACTGATTTCAGGACTGGTCCGCGCCGTCAATGAATTTGATGAAATGGCACGACAACTTTACCCGTAGGCTTCTTGCCTTTCAATTCGTTATATCCTATGTAGCGTTCGGTAAAACGAACACGAGTTAACGGGCGCGACATGGCGAAAATTACCTTCATCCAGCACAATGGAACGGAACAGACCGTCGAGGGCATTCCGGGCATGACGGTGATGGAGGCCGCGATCAAAAACATGGTGCCGGGCATTGACGCGGATTGCGGCGGGGCCTGTGCCTGCGCCACCTGCCATGTTTATGTGGAAGCCGAATGGCTGGATAAAGTGGGCAAGCGCGCTGCCATGGAAGAGGATATGCTGGATTTTGCCTTTGACGTGCAGGATTCCAGCCGGCTTTCCTGCCAAATCAAGATTAGTGACGCGATCGATGGCTTGCGTGTCCGCGTCCCCGAAAAGCAATTCTGACCTTACTGGAGTTTGAGATGTCTGACGTAATTTCCACCGATGCCGTGATCATTGGTGCCGGCCCTTGTGGGTTGTTTGCGGTTTTCGAGTTGGGCCTGCTCGATATCAAATGCCATGTCATTGACATTCTGGACCGGCCTGGCGGGCAATGCGCCGAACTCTATCCGGAAAAGCCGATTTATGACATTCCTGCCTTGCCGATTGTGACGGGTGCCGAGCTTACGCACCGCCTGGTGGAACAGGCCAAACCCTTCCATGCTGAGTATCACTTCAATCAGATGGTTACTGAACTGATCAAGCATGGTGACAGTGATTTCGAATTGAAAACCGATGGTGGAATCACATTCCGCTGCAAGATTGTGGTGATTGCGGCTGGTGGCGGTTCATTCCAGCCGAAGAAGCCGCCCATTCCAGGCATTGATGCTTATGAGGGAACCTCCGTGTTCTATTCCGTCAAAAAGATGGAAGCCTTCCGCGGCAAGGACATCCTGATTGTGGGTGGTGGCGATTCGGCTTTGGATTGGACGAACAATCTCGCGCCCATCGCCAAGAGCCTGACGTTGCTGCATCGGCGCGATGAATTCCGTGCGGCTCCAGATAGCGTGAAAAAAATGCGCGATCTCGTAGCCGCTGGCAAAATGCAAATGAAGCTCGGCCAGGTGACGGGCCTGACGGGGGCCAATGGAATTCTGTCGTCGGTGCAGGTCAAGGGCAATGATGGTGCGGCCTTTGATATTCAAGCCAACACGCTCCTGCCGTTCTTCGGTCTCACCATGAAGCTTGGGCCGGTTGCCAATTGGGGTCTCAATCTCAATGAGAACCTCATCCCGGTGGATACGGAAAAATTTGAATCTTCAACGCCTGGCATTTTCGCCATTGGCGACATCAACCACTATCCCGGCAAATTGAAATTGATCCTTTCAGGGTTTCATGAGGCGGCGCTGCTGGCGCAACAGGCTTTCCACTACATCAATCCGGGTAAGAGATTGCTGTTCCAATACACGACGTCGAGTTCGAGTTTGCAGAAGAAGCTTGGCGTAGCCTGATTTGTTTTCCTTCTCCCCGCTGGGGCGAGGAAAATCAGGGCGCAGCCTTCTCACGCCGCAATCTCTTGCGTTCCATATTCAACTCTTGCTTGCGATTGGGGCGGCCCAAGAGTTTCCGGAAAGTGTCACGGCGTTCGTGAACGGAGGCGATGGCCAATCCCATGGGAATGCCTGCTTCCACCAACAGGGATTCACCCAGTTGCAGGCTTGACTCGATGGTTTCCGGCACAGCCTCGGTTACACCCGCCGCATAGAGCCGCATGGCATGGCGTTCATCCCTGGCGCGGGCGATGATCTTCAGGTCTTCGCTTTCCGCCCTTGCGGTTCTGGCCACATCATCAACGCGGGTCGGATTGTCCATGGTAATGGCAATGGCCTTGGCATCGGCCAGCCCGCATTTTTTCAGGAATTCCACGTTGGCGGCATCACCATAGTAAACCGGAAATCCGGCCCGGCGCTCGCGGGTCACAAGGGCCGCGTCTGCGTCCACGGCGATGTAGGGGATCTTATGCTCCTCCAGCATGGAGCCGATGAGATGGCCGACGCGCCCGAAGCCCGCCACGATAATGCGGGGCTGATCATCTTCGGGTGGCGGTTCAAGCGTTTCCGGTGAACTCCCCAGGAGTTTTTTTGACCGCCTGATGAGCTGCTTGGCAAGGATTGAAAGAAGCGGAATAGCGGCCATGGTGAGCGATACGATGAGCAGGGTTTCGCTGAACATGGCATCAGGCAGTATGCTCAGGGCTGCCGCAGAGCTCAGAATGACAAAGGCAAATTCTCCGCAGGGGCCTAGCAGCAATGAGCTTTCCAAAGCGGCGGCGTGATTGACCTTAAACAGGCGGGCCAAAAGATAGGTCATCGCCGATTTCGAAATAATGAGCGCTGACGCGATTGCGAGAATGCGGATGGGAGACTCGATAAACCCATCGAGGTCGATGCCAAGGCCCACGAGCAGGAAGAAGGCACCGAGCAGGAGGCCTTTGAAGGGTTCGATGATGGCTTCGATGGCGCGGCGGTATTCGGTTTCTGCCAGTGTCAGCCCGGCGATGAAGGCACCAAGGGCCATGGAGAGGCCGGCGAAATTTGCCAGCACGCCGGTGCCAACGGCAATCAGCAGCACAGCCGCCATGAACAGGTCCGAACTGTTCGTTCCGGCCACAAGGCGAAGCAATGGCCGAAGGGCAAAGCGGCCGACACCAATGATCAGGGCAATGGCCAAGGCAGCCTGGGCAAGGGCGGTAACGATGCCCTGAAAAACCGGGCCAGAGCTTTCCTGGCCCAATACACTGACGAGGATCAGGATGGGGATCACGGCCAAGTCCTGAAACAGCAGAACTGCAAAACTTGTCCTACCGGATTGGGAGCCCAGCCGCTTTTCATCGGAATAGAGCTGGATGACGATGGCCGTGGACGAGAGGGAAAGGGCGGTTCCGAGCACAATTGCCTGCGCGGAAGTAAAACCAAAACCATAGGCAAGCAATGCAATCAACACCGTGGTACCGATAACCTGCAGGCTGCCCAGGCCAAAGACCAGGCGCCTCATGGTGAGCAGCCGTTCGAGGGAAAGTTCAAGTCCGATCAGGAAGAGCAGGAACACGACGCCCAATTCGCCAAGAGCGGAAACTGCATCCGGATCGGATATGACGAAGGCCTTGAGAATCGGGAAACTATTGGTGAGCGAACCCAGAACATCGGGGCTCAGGAGAAAGCCAACCAGCAGGAAGCCCAGGATTGAGCTGATCCCCAGGCGCACGAACAGGGGTACGACCAAGCCCGCTGCGCCGAGGATGATCAGAAATTCCCTGTAGTGGCCGAATCCTGCTGATTCCATGGACCTCTTGCACCGTTTTCGACATAGTGTTGCAAGACGGCGGATTTGCAAAGCTGAATTTATCGAACGCATGACAGGAGAGAATTTATGACGGGTGTGAAGCGGGCGCGGGATTTGGGTTTACCATTCGCGGGGAAGCCCGGACCCTTCAATGCGATTACCGATGTAGCTGGCGTCGCGGTTGGCACAACGACACTGATCAGTGGCGATGGTCCCCTCATTGTCGGCAAGGGACCCATTCGCACGGGCGTTACCGCCATCCTGCCGCGGGGCCGGGCCAAGGCACATATCCCCTGCGCTGCTGGTTACTATTCTTTCAACGGCAATGGGGAAATGACTGGCCTTGTGTGGATTGAAGAATCCGGCGAATTGCAGACACCCATTACGATTACCAATACGAATTCCTGCGGTGTGACGCGAGATGCGACGATCCGCTGGATGGTGGCCAACAAAATTGGCACTGGACAGGATTGGGGATTGCCTGTGGCAGCGGAGACCTTTGATGGCGAATTGAATGACCTGAACGGGTTTCACGTCACGGCAGAGCATGCGATGGCGGCCCTTGATGTGGCGCGAAGTGGTCCCGTTGAACTCGGTAGTGTTGGCGGCGGCACGGGCATGATTTGCTACGACTTCAAGGCGGGAAATGGCTCTTCTTCGCGCGAAGTCAATTTAGATGGACAGAAATATACCGTCGGTGTTTTTGTTCAGGCGAATTTCGGTGCGCGTGAACAGATGACCATTCTGGGCGTTCCGGTCGGCCAGCATATCAAGGCCGCCAAATTGCGCGGGAAGGATCAAGGCTCGGTGATTGCCATTGTGGCGACCGATGCACCTTTCCAACCCCATCAACTCAAACGTCTGGCGCGGCGGGTTCCCATGGGGCTGGCGCGCACGGGCACATTCGGCACCAACAGCTCTGGCGATATTTTCCTGGCGTTTTCAACGGCCAATGAGCAGGCTTACACAAGCGACGGAGCTAAACTTCGTAATGCTTTTTTCCTCCGCAATGATGCGATTGATCCAATTTTCAATGCTGTCGTTGAAGCCACGGAAGAAGCGGTGATTGATTCCATGGTGTGCAACAAGACCATGGTTGGCAGGGATGGAAATACATCTGTTGCCCTGCCGCTTGATCAGGTGATGGCGCTCATGAAGAAATATGGCCGTGTTTAGAGTCAATAAACGATTTCTGGTCCCCGTGATTTCTTCATGTCATGCCTCGGAGGTCCGCGTTCGGTTTTGAATTTGCTTTGTGACGATCATCCCTGCTGCCATTGCGATCACAAATGCTATGCTTTCGGCCCTGCCAAAGACAACACTTGCAACGGCAGGACCAGGACAAAATCCGCTCAGCCCCCATCCCAGTCCAAAGAGAGCGGCACCGCCTATCAGTTTAGCATCAATGTCTTGTGTGGTTGGAAGTTTGAACGACGACGCGAAGAGTGGGGCGTTTCTTTTGAGGATGATTTGATAGCCGAGCAATGTCACTATAAGTCCCGTTCCCATGACAAAAATAAGCGTTGCATCCCAGGGGCCGAAGATGTCCAGGAAGTTCAGGATTTTCATGGGATTGACCATGCCGGAAATCGTAAGCCCTGTGCCAAACAGCAGGCCGGATATGAATATGGCAAGCTTTTCCATTTTCATGCTCCAAGCACGTGGCGGGTGACAAACACGGTGAGGATGGCTACCGCCATAAAAGTGCAAGTCGCTGCAAGTGAGCGCGTGGAGAATAGTGACAGGCCGCAGATGCCATGGCCGCTGGTGCAGCCCGCACCCAGAACCGTGCCAATGCCAACGACGAGGCCGGCGGCACTTGTCGTGAGCGGGCCACCGCTAAACGTGATCGAGGAGATGTCAAAGAAAAGTAATCCGGAAAAGATCGTACCAATCAGCATGCCCACAATGAAAATCAGCCGCCAATTGAACTCTGCATCGAATTTTAGGGTGAGGAGGCCGGCAAAAATGCCGCTCGCCCCGAGGATGCGGCCGTGTGCCGCCATAAGGAGAATGGCGGAAAGGCCAACGAGCGCTCCACCTAGTAGTCCAGCCAGGGGTGTAAATTCCGTAATGGTCATGGCAATCCTCTAAACAGGACCATGACAATAGGCCCTCCATTGGGTTATGGGAACTGCATGTTGAAGCAATCAAAGAAAGTCATCTGGGTCTTGCAAGGCATTCATCCCGGGGACAACGCCCAGGCGCGCGCGCTGGCGTCCCGGATTGATGGCGAGGTCATTTGCAAAGACCTGAAGTTCAACCGCCTGTACCGTCTGCCCAATCTGGTCTTGGGAGCTTCGACACTTAGCCTAAATGCAATTTCAAGGCAGGGACTGCTGCCACCCTGGCCTGATCTTGTCATCGCAACAGGCAAACGTTCCGTTCCCGCTGCGCGCTGGATTAAGCGGCAAGCGCGGGGGCAAACAAGGATTGTTCAATTGGGTCGCCCCTGTGCCCCGCTTTCTGCCTTTGATCTCGTGATTACCACGCCGCAATATGGGCTGCCGTCCGTTGCAAATGTAATCGAAGTGCCTTTGCCATTCGTCATGCCTCGGAAAGAGGATCTCACCGAACAGGAATTTTGGCGGGCGAAGTGGGCTGGCTTGCGCAGGCCCCTGATTGCGGTGGCAATCGGCAATGCGAAGCCTCCCTTAATGATGGGACAACGTGAAACCCGATTGCTCGGCCGGCA
>Ga0214473_10003038_pt1 | contig 20499 bp, 19 predicted proteins | sample RVTome_7_FD_203509 | JGI IMG/M metagenome (GOLD analysis project Ga0214473, IMG submission 203509) | Soil microbial communities from uranium-contaminated site in the Upper Colorado River Basin, Wyoming, United States - RVT98D197 | ecosystem: Environmental > Terrestrial > Soil > Contaminated >... | reverse complement strand
GTTTTCACTCGAACCCCAGAAACCTCGTACCCATGACCCCTAAAGTTCCGCCCTTGGCGGGACAGATTATATAGGCCGCGGGGAGTGAGAGGAGCTCGGTGAATTGGCCGCAGGGTAAGAAGATGCTATCCTCCTCTCTGCGGTTTTTATTTTAGGTAGGAGCAGGCGATATGTCAGGTCATTCAAAGTGGTCACAGATCAAGAGGAAAAAGGGCGTGGCGGATGCCAAGCGGGGGCAGGTCTTCACCAAGCTGATCAAGGAGATCACCGTGGCTGCCCGCTTCGGCGGGGGCGATCCCGAGGGCAACGCCCGGCTGCGCACGGCCATTGCCGCTGCCAAGGCGGAGAACATGCCCAAGGACAACATCGAGCGGGCCATCAAAAAGGGCACCGGCGAGCTCGCGGGCGTTACCTATGAGGAGTTCCCGTATGAAGGGTATGGCCCCGGCGGCGCGGCAGTTCTGGTCGAGGTGCTGACCGACAACAAGAACAGGACCACGGCGGAGGTCAGGCATATCTTCTCCCGCTCCGGCGGCAACCTGGGGGAGGCGGGGAGCGTGGCCTGGATGTTCCATAAGAAGGGCTACATCGTGATAGAAAAGGCGGCAATTGACGAGGATAAGCTGATGGAGGTCGTCCTGGATGTCGGCGCCGAGGATATCGAGACCGGCGACAAAGAATACGAGGTGACCACCGATCCGCAGAAACTCGATGCTGTGAAGAAGGCCCTGGAAAAGGCGGGGATCAAGTATCAGCTGGCAGAGCTCACCATGTATCCCCAGTCGACGGTGGCGATCGACGGCAAGCATGCCGAGCAGATGCTCCGCTTGATGGAGCAGCTGGAGGAGCATGACGACGTCCAAAAGGTCTATGCGAACTTCGACATCCCAGATAAGGTAATGGAACAGTTGAGCAAATGAGGATATTAGGGATAGACCCCGGCACCCTGGTCATGGGGTATGGCGTTGTAGAGGAGAGGCAGGGGGCGTTGACGCACGTGATCGATGGGACCATTTCCCCTACTGGCGAGCTGGCGCAGCGTTTGAAAGAGCTCTACGACGGCCTGCAGGAGATGATCCGCGCCTATACCCCGGATGCCGTGGCCATGGAGAGTCCCTTTTTTTCCAAGAACGTCGTGAGCACGGTGAAACTCGGGCAGGTGCAGGGGGTGGTGGTGCTTGCCGCCACCCATGCCGCTCTCGATTCCTGCTCGTACACCCCCATGGAGGTCAAATCCGCTGTTGCCGGCTACGGCAAGGCCACCAAGGCACAGGTCAGGGAGATGGTCAAGCGCCTGCTCGGCATCAATGGCCCCCTTTCCTTGGACGCGTCGGATGCCCTGGCCGTGGCCATCTGTCACATTCACACGGCCGAGCTCAAGCGCAAATATCAGCAACACCTTTCCTCTGAAGCTACGGGAAGATGATATCGCAGATCCGCGGCCGATTGGCCAACAAAGCCCCGGGAGAGATCATTATCGATTGCAACGGGGTGGGATACGGTATCAGGGTCCCGCTCTCGACCTTCTACGAGCTGCCGGAGATCGAGGCGGAGGTCCTGCTGCAGGTCTACACCCATGTGCGGGAGGATGCCCTACTCCTCTACGGTTTTTTGACCTCAAAGGAAAAGGAGCTTTTCTGCCTCCTGATCGGGGTGTCGGGGGTGGGGCCGAAGCTCGCGATCAACGTGCTCTCCGGCATCTCGGCCGGCAATCTGGAGCGTGCTTTGTGCGAGGGCGACCTCATCTGCTTGACCCGCATCCCCGGCATCGGGAGGAAGACCGCCGAGCGGATGCTCGTGGAGCTGAAGGACAAGGTTGTTCTCCCCGCGGGAGCGGCAGCATCCGGCCTGCCTCTGAAGCAGGGGGTGGTTAAGGATGCCCTCTCCGCCCTGGTCAATTTGGGCTATACGAGGTCCATAGCCGAGGAGGCGGTGCATGAGGCAGCGCGCCAGCATGGGGATGAGCCCTCGTTAGAAGAGCTTCTCAAGGAATCACTCCGCTTACTCGCCAGGCACTGATGCAATGGTCAAGCCCTTAGTCACCGAGGAAGAGATACGTTTTGAGCAGGGGGTGCGCCCCCAATCCTTTGCCGAGTACGTCGGCCAGGGGCGCGTCAAGGAGAACCTCAAGGTCTTTGTCGATGCCGCGAAAGAGCGGGGGGAGGCGCTCGATCATGTTCTCTTTCACGGCCCCCCGGGGCTCGGCAAGACCACCCTGGCCCACATCATCGCTCATGAGCTCCAGGCGGGGATCAAGGCCACCTCCGGCCCGGCCATCGAGCGCCCCGGCGATCTGGCAGCCATCCTCACCAATTTGCAGGAGCGCGATGTCTTTTTTATCGATGAGATTCACCGTTTGAACCGCGTCGTCGAGGAGGCGCTCTACCCGGTGCTCGAGGACTTCAAGTTCGACATCGTCATCGGCCAGGGACCAGGCGCCCGGGCCATCAAGCTCGATATCCCCCACTTTACCCTGGTAGGTGCCACCACCAGAGCCGGGCTCCTCACCTCACCCTTGCGGGACAGGTTCGGGGTGGCCTTCCGGGTGGACTACTATCCGCCGGAGGATCTGGCCATCATCGTCCAGAGGTCCGCGCGCCTCCTCAAGGTGCATATCGACGAGGCCGGCGCACAGGAGATCGCCTCCCGCTCCCGGGGTACCCCGAGGATCGCCATCCGACTGCTGCGACGCGTCAGGGACTACGCCCAGGTCAAGGAGGACGGCTCCATCACCAGGGAGGTGGTGCAAAAGGCCCTGGCCCTGATGGAGATCGATCACCTGGGGCTGGACAACATGGACCGCAAGCTCCTGCGCACCATCATCGAGAAGTTCGGCGGCGGGCCGGTTGGGATCGAGACCCTGTCCACGGCCATCAGCGAGGAGAAGGACACCATCGAGGACGTGTACGAGCCTTTTCTTATTCAAAAGGGCTATATCAACCGCACGCCGCGGGGGAGGGTGGCCACCAAGCTTGCCTATGAATACCTGGGGCTTAGGCCCGAGGACGTAGCCCAGGGGGATCTCTTTAAATAATGACATCTTAATTTTTTACCACGAAGAACACGTAGGCAGAGAAAGAAGCTCAAATCTTTTTCTTAACCTTCTAGTTTCTTCGTGACCTTCGTGGTAAAACTTGTCTTAATTTTGCACCACGAAGAACACCCGGAGGTGGCTCTTTAGCCAGAAGAACACGAAAAATACTTAATCTTTTTTATTCTTAACCTTCTAGCCCCTTCGTGCCCTTCGTGGTTAGACTTATCCTGTGTTGAGAAAATTTGTCACCACGAAGAACACCCGGAGGTGGCTCTTTAGCCAGAAGGCTGTAAAAAATCCTTAATCTTTTTCTATTTCTGATCTTCTAGTTTCTTCGTGCCCTTCGTGGTTAGACTTTCTTTTTAGGATATAAGATACGATATAAGATAATGACGCGGGTGGAGATCATCGCTGTCGGGAAAGAGATATTGCGGGGACAGACCCTGGATACCAACTCCTCCTGGCTGGCCAAGCGGATAACCGCGCTCGGGGGCGTGATCGGGCGCATCGTGATCCCGGATGACGACGTGGAAGCCATTGCTCAGGAGATCAAGACCTCCTTTGACAACAACGCTCAGGTGATCATCACCACCGGCGGGCTCGGCCCGACATTCGACGACAAGACGCTGGCCGGCATTGCCGAGGCCACGAATCGCCCTTTGTCCCTGCATGATAAGGCGCTGGAGATCGTAACCCGAAGATATATGGAGTTCTACGACCAGGGGTTTGTGGAAGACGCGGCAATCACCCCGGCGCGCGAGAAAATGGCCTATCTGCCCAAGGGGGCCGAGGCTCTGGACAATCCGGTGGGCACAGCGCCGGCTGTCTCGTTGAAAAGCCCTGCATGGGTGATCTTTGCGCTTCCCGGCGTGCCCAAGGAGATGCAGGCGATATTCGAGCAGACAGTCTTTCTCTCTCTCAAAGAGATCTTAGGGGCGGAGTTCTATCTGGAAGAAACAGTGAACACGGGATTGGGTGATGAGTCCGTCATCGCTGGGATGATCGATCAGGTCATGAAGCAGGTTCCCGGCACATACCTGAAGTCCAAGGCCAACTCTTTCGGCAAGGGGGTAGAGCTGGAGGTGGTGATTACCGCAGCCGGTGCCGACAAGAAAGGGATCGAGAAGAAGGTGCGAGAGGCAAAAAGGCTGCTGCTCGCGCTTGTCAAATCCCGCCCCACTCGTACTGGATGATGGCGCAGGCAGCAATGGCCGCTGTCTCCGTCCGCAAGATCCGCCCCCCGAGGCCGGCAGAGAAAAAACCCGCTTCCCACGCCTGCCGCACCTCCTCCTCAGTCCACCCCCCTTCCGGCCCAACCATCAGGGCGATGCCCTTCGGCGCAGGCATGTTCCTGAGCAGGCGCGCAAGGCTTGTCCGTTCTTTTTCCCAGAGGATGACCTTGAGCTCTAAAGGTTGGGCCAGCTCAAGGGCCTGCGCAAAGGAGCAATAGGGGGCAACAAGGGGCATGGAGGCCCTGCGGCTTTGCTTGGCTGCCTTGAGGGCGATCTGCTGCCAGCGATGGGCCTTGGGCTGACCTGCCTCTCGTTCTTCCAGCGAGATTGAATGTTTCGATTTAAAGGGGTAGATGCAGCTCGCCCCGAGCTCCGTCGCCTTCTGGATAATGAGCTCCATCCGCTCCTTTTCCGGCAAGGCCTGAAAGAGAACGAGGTCAAAAGGGGGCTCAATCGGCTCCCGCATCTGCTCAAAGATGAAGACGCGCGCATGATCATCCGCAAGCTCAACGATCCTACCCCGGAATGCCTTGCCCTCGGCATCGGTGACGGTGATGACCTCTCCTTGATAGGGCTGCCGCCGGCTCAGGGGGGAAAAGAAATTTCCCTCCAGGGCAATCTCCTGCCCCATGCTGAGCCGGGCCGGAAAGACAATCTGCGTAGGGCCTCGGCGGTTAGTTCTCATCCTGGCTTATATTATATCCTACTTTAACGAAGGTGTAGCGCGTGTTCAGGGGGAAAAGTCGGACCTCGAATAGCGCCCTTATGGTCTCTCCGGTCAAAAAAGCCCGAAGGCGATGCCTGCGCCAACTACGATCAGCATCACCCCGACGATGATCTGAATTGTATGCAGGGTGATTTTTTTTATCAGCCGTGTGCCGACGAAAGACCCGACAAAGGCGGCCAGCGTGGCAGCCAGGATAAGCCCCTTCATGTCCGGTGCGATCAGGGCAAGGCTGCCGGCGTAGAAGCCCAGCCCGTAGACCAGCAGACGGGCTGCGTCCACGATGATGGCTGATACAATGCTCGTGCCGATGAAGGATTCCTTGTCCAGTCCGGCCTTGATCAAGAAGGCGGAGCGCAGCGCCCCCTGGAGGCCGGAGAGACCGCCGAAGAAGCCGGAAATCATGCCGCCGAGCGGCAGATATTGGCGGTTGAAGGTTAGTTTGTTAAAGCGCGGCAGGAGATCCAGGATGGCAAAACTCGTGATCAACGACCCGATCACCAGCCCGATGAGTGCGATCTCGTGCCGGTGCGTACCGAGCTGATAAGACCAGAGGGGGGGCAGCGCAGCAAATACGTTCAAGAGCGCGGCCCCGACCAGGGCAGCTGCTGCGCCCGGCAGGGCAAACCGTGCCACCACCGGCCAGCTTGCCTTGCGCCCCACCAGCGTAAGCTTGAACAGGTTGTTGCCCAGGTGCACCACGGCAGTGGCAGCGATCGCCGTCGGCACCGGAAAGAAGAGGGCAAAGGCCGGCATGAGCAGCGTGCCCAGGCCGAAACCCGAAAAGAGAGTCAGGCCTGATACGGAGAGGGCCACCAGGCACACCACGATATACGCTATCACGTCATCGCTCTCGCTGATTTTTAGATAAGGTGTGCGTCAACTTATATGGTTGCCGTAAACCGGGGTAGGTCGTATATGCCCATGGTCTTTTCCAATTTCTCCACCTCGCTCACGACGTGTTCGAAGCCGTCCTTGCCGAAAAGCTCTTCTTCTTGATCCTCAAATGCCTCGCCTAAGGAGGCGTATTCTTTTGGCGAAACGATAGCATGGAAAGCCGGGAATAGCACGGTATCTTCCCGCGCCTTGTGGGGCCGATACATGCGAATGAAGAAGTGCAGATATTGCCCCAGCTCTTTTTTCCCTTTGGGATTCTTGATTGCCGAGGTAGTGGCAAGGCCCCTAATGCGATCCGTGAGACGGCGTCCTGCCTGATGTTGCTGCAATAAAACCTTTACAAGATCAACGAGTTTTCCCGCCTTTTTAAATCGAGGGAAGAGATGATTCTCCTCAAGCTTTTCGTGGTAGTCCTCGACGAATCGCCGGATGAGGCCTGCGGCATCTGCAAGGACTTCGAGGGGGAATTCCCGCCCGCTGCTGAGGCGTGCCATGATCTCCTCGTAGATGAGCAACAGCCTGGAAAGAGCACCATGCTCGCGCATCAGGTCTTCAGCAGGAGAGATTTCTTTGTCTTCTTCGGCCTTGTTCCCGGGGTTCGATGGTGCCGCCTCAGCGAGCAGCCCGATGGGTTGTATCATGGCAGTGGCGGCGATCAACACTCCGCTCATTTTGATGAACCCTCTCCGTGCCCCATTCACCGAACCGGGGTCGATCTTATCTTTCATACAACGCCTCCTTTTTTGCGACTGTTACCACTGCTCAGCCGGCCAAGGCGCTGTACAATGGCCCCTGCCGATCGTCGTCAACCAAATCAGCAAAGAGCAGGGTCATAATTATCTCCCATCCAGTGCTATCTGCCACTGGTAAAGGGGTTTTCCCCTGGGAAGGGTATTCTTCATAATAGGCGAGGACTTCGGGATGGTCCGATTTAAAGGCCTCCCATATCGCGCGCGCCTGATTTGATTGCATCGTGGCCTTGATGGCATCGATGATGAAGACCTTGCCGTCGGGGGTGAATCTCACCGGTATGTCATCCAGGTGCATAGTAAAAGGCTCTTCCATGGATATTCCCTCCTGCGGGCTTATATAATCAAGATTTATGCCAACAAGGAAGAAAATGAATTTTCCCTTTGAATTCAATATATTAGCCATTTTGGGAGCGAAAAGGCCGGCGGGGAAACCTTTACTTCTGTCCTGTGCGGTAGGATGCCGTCCTGCCGCACAGGACATTTTTGTTGACACGCAGGGGAATACTCCATTAAAGTTAATACCTGTATCTTTATTCTTCCGGCACTCCATTCCAGAGAGCTTGAGCATAAGAAAGAAAGGGGGGCTTACAAGGAAGCCCTCCCTGGGCAGGGGGAGAGAGGTCATGACAGATCATTGGTCTCCGAGAACAGGCTCAACAAGCCCCGACATTGTCCGCAATCGTCGAGCAGGAGGGTAGTATGAAAGCCAAGGCCGGCAAAAAAGGGAAGACCGTTGCGCAATGCTCCGACAAAAAGAGGCCGCAAGAGCGCTCTACGGTCCCGCCTGCTAGAGATATAGCGGCGCAAAAACAGGTGGAGGAAAGACTTGCCCACCTTGCTTCTTTCCCCGAGCTCAACCCCAATCCCGTAGCTGAGGTGGATTTAGCCGGGCATTTCCATTACCTTAATCCCGCAACCAAGCGATTGTTTCCCGATCTCCAAACCAGGGGGCTGCGACATCCCTGGCTCAAGGATTTGGAGGCGACAGCTAAAATGTTTGAGCAAACAAGAAAGAGATCTCATATACGGGAGTTGAAGATCGGTGAATCCTGGTACCATCAGACGATTAGCGCCGTTTTCGAAGGTGGGCGATTGCGGATCTACGGCCTGGACATCACCGATCACAAGCGGGCCGAGGAGGCGCTGCGAGAAAGCGAGGAGCGCTATCGTGGGCTCTACGAGGCCATTGCCGGCGGGGTTATTGTGCAGGATCGTACTGGAGCCATCCTGGGGGCCAATGCCGCAGCCTGCGACATTCTCGGCTTGACTGAGGATGAGATCCAGGAACGCACCATACAGGATCCCCGCTGGCGCGCCATCCGCGAGGACGGTTCCCCCTTGCCAATCGACGACCGCCCTTCTATGCGGGCCCTGCGCACCGGCATTGCCAATCAAGGAACGGTGATGGGCGTGTTCAATCCGTCTCTGGACCAATACCGGTGGATCCTGGTCAACGCCGAGCCGATCCTCGATCCCAAGACGAGCCAGGTGCAATCTGTCGTGACCACATTCCTGGATATCACCAACCGCAAAAAGAGGGAGGAAGAACTCCGCAGGCTGAACCGGACACTTACGGCGCTGAGCAACAGCAGCAAGGCGATGACGCGCGCCACGAATGAATCCGAGTACCTGAAAGAAGTATGCAAGATTGTCGTCGAAGACTGCGGCCACAAAATGGTGTGGATAGGATTTGCCGAGGAGGATGAGGCAAAGAGCGTCCGACCTGTGTCCCATGCCGGCTTTGAAGAAGGATACCTGGAGACGTTGCGTATTACCTGGGCCGACACCGAGCGCGGCCGCGGCCCCACAGGCACGGCCATCCGCACGGGCACGGTGAGCATGTGCAGAAATATGCTCACCGATCCCAATTTCGCTCCCTGGCGCGAACAGGCGATAAAACGGGGCTATGCCTCGTCGATCGTCCTTCCCCTCATGGCAGAAGGCAAGGCGTTCGGCGCTCTGAATATCTATTCAAAAGAACCCGATCCATTCTCGGCGGATGAGGTGAAGCTGCTTTCCGAATTGGCCGACGACCTTGCTCATGGGATAATCGCGCTTAGGCTGCGCGCCGCACATGCGCGGGTCGAGGAGGCGCTGCGCGAGAGCGAGGAGCGGCTCAACAGGGCACAGGAGATCGCCCATCTCGGCAGCTGGGAGCTTGATCTCGTGAACAACCGCCTATCCTGGTCGGACGAAGTATACCGACTCTTCGGTCTGCAGCCGCAAGAATTCGGTGCGACATATGAGGCCTTTCTCAATGCCGTGCACCCTGACGATCGTCCAGCAGTTGACGCCGCATATTCCGGCTCGCTGCGGGAGGGAAGGGATACGTACGAGATCGAGCACCGGGTAGTAAGGAAATCAAATAATGAGGTCCGCATCGTCCATGAAAAATGCGAACACATCCGTGATGGATCGGGCAAGATTATCCACTCTGTCGGGATGGTCCATGATATCACCGAGCGCAAGCGAACCGAAGAGGCGATCCTGCGGGCCAAGGAAGAATGGGAACGGACATTCGACGCAGTCCCGGACTTGGTAACGATCTTGGACAACGACTATCGGATTGTCCGCGTGAACAAGGCGATGGCGGACCGCTTGGGTCTGACATCCGAACAGTGCATCGGGCTCAAGTGTTATGAGGCCGTACACGGCGCGTCCCAACCGGCGGCGCTCTGCCCACACGCCCTCACCCGCCAGAGCGGCCAACAGCATATAGCCGAAATACACGAACCCCGCCTCGAGGGCGACTTTCTTGTAAGCACAACGCCTTTGCGCGATGTGCAAGGCCAGCTCACCGGCTCCGTGCACGTTGCCCGCGACATCACCGAACGCAAGCAAGCAGAGGAGGCATTACAAAAAGCACATGATGAGTTGGAAATACGAGTTCAGGAACGCACGTCGGAACTCAAGGGGGTCGTTCAGGCGTTGCAGGACGAGATGGCCGAGCGCACTCAGGCCGAGGAGGCGCTTAGGGGCGCCTCCGCATATACCCGCAATCTTATCGAGTCGAGCCTCGACCCCCTGGTTACGATCAACGCCGCGGGTAAGGTGACGGACGCAAACAAGGCCGCGGAGCTGGTTACCGGTGCCTCCCGCGACCAGCTCGTCGGAAGCGATTTCTCCGAGTATTTTACCGAGCCTGATAAGGCCAGAGAGGGGTACCAGAAGGTCTTTTCGGAAGGATCGGTCCGGGATTATCCTCTAGCCATTCGCGATACCAGCGGCCATATCACGGAGGTATTATACAACGCCACGGTATATAAGAATGAGACCGGTGAGGTGCAGGGTGTCTTCGCCGCTGCCCGCGACATCACGGCACAAAAATCGGCGGAGCAGGAGCGCCTGCGTTTGATCGCGGCGATTGAACAGTCTAATGAATCCATCGTGATAACGGACGATGCGGGAGAGATTCTGTACGTCAACCCGGCATTCGAACATATTAATGACTATCGACCGCTGGAAGCCCTCGGAAAGAATTATTTTGATATCGTGCTGGGAGACGGCCGGGATAAAGGGTTTAAGAAGAAGCTGGCGAATATCCTCGGCAAGGGTCTCATATGGGAAGATCACCTTATAAGAAAAAAGAAGGACGACACCTCTTATGAGCTGGATGTGACCATTTCCCCGGTAAGGGAGCAGTCAGGGCGGATCATCAACTATTCAATCATCGAGCGCGACGTGACCCATGAGGCCATCCTGGAACGGCATCTCCGCCAGCAGCAGAAGATGGAGGCCCTGGGGACCCTGGCCGGGGGCATTGCCCATGATTTCAATAACATCCTGATGCCTATCATGATCAATACGGAGCTGTCCCTCTATGATGCCCCGGAAGCGAGCCCGATTACCCAGTATCTGAATACCGCGCTGCAGGCTGCCCAGCGGGGGCAGGAGCTGGTGAAACAGATCATCGCCTTCAGCCGCCAGAAAGAACAGGAGCGGAGCCCGATAAGAATAACCCCCGTTATCAAAGAGACCTTAAAATTCCTCAGGGCATCGTTGCCGCAGCATATCGAGATTAGTGAGAATTTCGCCGTTGAATCCGGCATGATCCTGGCTGATCCGACGCAGATCCACCAGGTGTTGATGAACCTCTGCAACAACGCGGTCCATGCCATGCGGGGAAAAGGAGGCGTGTTGGAGGTGAACCTGGCCGATGTGGAGGTTGATGCTCATATGTTGGCCAGACATCTGGATCTAAAACCTGGTCCCTACCTCAAGCTCGTGGTAAGTGACACCGGCCACGGTATGGATCAAGAATTAATAAAGCGAATCTTCGATCCCTTTTTTACGACCAAGAAACCGGGGGAAGGAACAGGGATGGGGCTGGCGGTTGTCCATGGCATCGTAAAAAGGCATGAGGGAGCAATCATCACCTACAGCGAACCGGGGAAGGGGACTACCTTCCATGTATTTTTCCCACGGATTCAGGGCCTCGTGGAACAAGAGCAATTGACATTAGATGATATACCAACGGGAGACGAGCGCATACTTCTCGTTGACGACGAAGAGGTTCAAGTCAGGAGCGGCCGACACCTGCTCGAACGGCTTGGCTATACCGTGACTACCGCCACGGACAGCCTGGAGGCCCTGGAATTATTCCGCGCGCAACCGGAGGCATTCAATCTCGTGGTCACCGATCAGAGCATGCCCGGTCTGACAGGTATACAGTTGGCCGAACAATTGATGCAAACCAGACCCGGCATCCCCATTATCCTGTGCACAGGATTCAGCGAAGTGGTTGATGGAAAAGAGGCAAAGGCCAGGGGGATTCAGGAGTTCATGATGAAACCTTTTTCCGCCCGGCAATTGGCCGAAACCATCCGGCGTATCCTGGGTGGAAGGGATTGAGGAGGCTCGTATGGCGCAGATCCTGATCATCGACGACGATCCGATTGTTGGTGAAACCATCTCTCATATTGCGCATCACCTGGGGCATGAGGCCTTCACTGCTCACTCCTTGCAGGAAGGGGTCAAGGAGGTCTCTTCGAGGGCAGTCGATGTCGTGCTACTCGACGTGCGGCTGCCTGACGGCAACGGGTTGGATGCCGTGCCCGGGATCCGGAAGGCGCCTTCCCATCCGGAGATCATCATCCTCACCGGCTATGGCGATCCGGATGGCGCGGAGTTGGCCATCAAGAACGGCGCCTGGGATTATCTGGAGAAGCCCTCTTCCAGGCAACAGATAAGCCTTATCCTCACCCGCGCCCTCCAATACCGGCAGCAGAAGAAGGCCGTCACGTCGGCCGATGCCATCGATCGAGAGGCTATTGTGGGCAACAGCCCCGCGATAAGGGATTGCCTCGACTTGGTGGCCCAGGCGGCCAAGACGGATGCCAACATCCTCATCACTGGTGAGACCGGTACCGGCAAGGAGCTCTTTGCCCTGGCCATCCATAACAATAGCCGTCGCGCCCGGAACAGCTTTGTGGTGGTCGATTGCGCGGCCCTACCGAAGAACCTGGTGGAGAGCGTGCTCTTCGGCCATGAGAAGGGGGCCTTTACCAGCGCGGACAGGGCCCAGGAAGGGCTGATCAGACAGGCAGACCGGGGGACGCTCTTTCTCGACGAGGTGGGTGAGCTCTCTCCTTTGGTGCAAAAGTCCTTTCTCCGGGTCCTGGAGGAACACCGGTTTCGTGCTGTCGGGGGTAAGGAGGAGATAAAAAGCGACTTTCGGCTCATAGCCGCCTCCAACCGCCACCTCGACGATCTGGTGCAACAGAGGCAGTTCAGGGAGGACCTTCTGTTCCGCCTGCGCACCCTTACCATTGAGCTGCCGCCGCTGCGTGAGCGCCTCGAAGATATCAAGGAGCTGGTGCGGCATTATATTGCCCGGTTCGCCGAGGAGCACAAACAGCAACCTAAGGATCTCTCCCCGGAATTCATGGATGTCCTCACCCGGTATCCATGGCCCGGCAATGTTCGGGAACTGGTTCATGCGCTGGAACGGGCCTTTGTCACCGCACTCCGCGAACCGGTCCTCTACCCCAAACACCTCCCCACCCATTTGCGCACTCAGCTGGCGCGCACCTCGATCCGGAAGAAGGCCGCGCCTGCCTCCGCGCAAAGCCGGGGGGGCGACCCCTCCCCGAGCTTTGCCACCCTCCAACAGGTGCGTGAGGCCGCCCTGGCTGACGCGGAACGGCAATACCTCAAGGATCTGATTGAGCATACCGGCGGGGATATCCAACAGGCCTGCCATGCCTCAGGGCTTTCCCGATCGCGTTTGTACTCGCTCTTGAAGAAGTACGGCATATCATCTGCTGCCTGACCCCTCCTTAATTTTTATATATCCTGCTGTACGGGAAAGCGTCCCGTTTGATGGGACTCTATCCTGTGCCGCAGGACGATCGGCGCTTCTTTACATCTCTTGCCGGCTGATATTTTTTCCGTCTCGCCTAAGCTAACAAGCCGAGATTACAGACATATCTTGATTTCGAAGCGATTCGGCGTCTCTTGGCATGCTTCTTGTTATTCAAGGAGGGAGGGGTAAGGGCATGGATTTAGTCTTTTATTCGCCGATGAGCGGGAGCCCGGAAGAGAGATTGCAGGGGGTGATCGAATCGGTGATCCCAGGCTGGAAAGAAGCGGTCTGCCGGACCATCGACGACCTCTCGGAGCGGCTCCTCCAGCCTAAAAACGATCTCGCCATAGCGCTCCTGCTGGCGGAAAAGAGGGGGGACATCAGGGAACTCCTGTCCGTGAGCAATCTCTTTCGCAACACCCGCATCATCCTCGTTGCGCCTGATCGCGATAAGGCAACCATCGCCGCAGCCCACCTGCTTCGGCCGCGCCTGTTGACCTACAGTGACAGCGATTTCGCGGATGTCTTTACCGTAATGACCAAAATCATTGCCGACTATCATAACCCTATTGGAATGGGGGGGAGGTGAGAGCATGCACGCAGCAGCCCGGATCGTTTCTTCAAAGGCGCCGCTTCATCAGCCATCGATGACCATCACTACCACCTTGTATGACTTGCTCAAGGCCATTCATGAAGAGGTGCCTAGAGGGTCCCAGGGAGACAAACTGGCAACCAAGGTAGTTGTGCACTTGCTTGATTCCGGACGCATCCACTTTATCGGCGATTCGCAGCGCCCGGATGCGCCTTAATCCGGCATCTGTTTTAAAGGATCACAGCTATGCTGATTACAGGGAGGGAGCTATGAAGTCATCACGTAAGGAAGTGAAAGAAGAGAAAAGATATGACGATCGATATGTCGCCTGCCCTCGCTGCAGGGCAACTGTCTCCTATGAGCGAAGGGGTAAGCATCACTGCTTCCGACAGCATCTGATGGAGGTGGAAAGGGAGATCGCGCGCATGGGCTGGGCAAACAGGGGACGGTGAGACGCGAAGAAGGTACGATTGATCATTGGACCGCACGAAGGCAATGGCGCGGCTAGACCGTTGCCGATTAAGAGAGGAAGAGAATTATGAAGGTGCTGTTTGGCGAAGATTTGAGCACGGGGGAAGAGACCAGCATGGAGATCTGCAGCGAGAATGGTTCGAGGGGTGAGGGAATCGCTATGACGGAAACCTTCGAAGAAGGAAGGGAACCCGCAGACTCCGAGGAGATCAAGGCGTGCCCGGTGGAAACCATCATCCGGATTTGGAGGCACTTGCAGCGTGACCTGCAGGGAGGGTCAGTGCAGAATAGTTTTCCGGCAGCCCACTCGAACATAGACTAAAAAAAGGAGGCAATAGCATGAAAAAATTAGGAGACTTTTTGCAGACAGCCGATTGGAAAAAGGAAAAGCACGTGCCAACCATCGAGTGTCCTGCCTCGGTGAAGAGCGGAGAGATATTCGAGATCAAGGTCTCCATCGGCAAGGAGGTATCCCACCCCAACACCACCGAGCATCACATCCGGTGGATTCAGCTATTCTTTCATCCCGAGGGCGAACAGTATGCCTATCAGCTCGCTAATTGCGAGTTTACCGCTCACGGCGAGTCGGTGAAGGGTGCCAATGAGGGTCCGGCATATACCCACCACAGTGCGACGGTAGCGGCCATGATCAAGAAGCCAGGGATGATCCATGCCCTCAGCCTCTGCAACATCCACGGCCTGTGGGAGAACAGCGCGGAGATTAAGGCCAGCTAACCTCCGAGGCGGTTTGCGGCAAGGGTAGGGCCGTTGGTGATCGCGGCCATATTTTGGCAGACCGTTATAAAAATCACTGGGGGCGCCGCGCCTGACATGGTGTGTGGTTGATACGGAGCAGTCGAAATAGCGGAGACATCAGAGGCAGGGAGAGGTATGGACAGAAACGCGGCAAACGCTCTGAACATCGTCATAGGGGGCGAGGCAGGCCAGGGCCTGGTAACCGTAGGGCAGCTCTTGGCAAAGTCCCTTGCGCGCAGCGGCTATTCCATCCTCGTGACCCAGTCCTACCAATCCCGGATTCGGGGCGGACATAACACGTTTGCCATTAAAGTCGGGATCAATGAGGTTATGGCACCGCAGGAGGCCATTGACTTGTTGGTTGCCTTCACTGCGGAGACGGTGCCCCTGCATCGAGAGGAGCTCTCTCCCAGCGGGCTTATCATCGCCGATGCTCGATTTAACATATCCGACGATGCTTGTCTGAACGTGCCTTTCGGAGAGTTGGCAGCAGAGCGGTACATCAACACCGCTGCCCTGGGAGTCATTGCTCAGATCCTCGGTATCGATCAGCAGGTGGCTGACCGGGCCGTACGGGATCTCCTCGGTACGGTGCATCCCGATATCGCGCAAGAGAATAAAAAGGCCCTGGAAGCGGGCTTCAGTTGGGGAGAGGAGCGCGCGGCATCGGCGCTTAAGCTCCCTTCCGTTACTGAGCCTCGACAGCGCTTACTGATGAACGGCAACGAGGCCATCGCCCTCGGGGCAGTCGCGGCAGGGCTGAAGTTCTACGCCTTTTATCCCATGACGCCGTCCACCTCCATCGGGATCAGCCTGGCAGGGTGGGCACGAGAGCTTGGGCTGATCGTGGAACAGGCAGAGGATGAGATCGCCGTTCTCAACATGGCCCTCGGTGCTTCCTTTACCGGGGCACCCAGTATGGTGGCCACCTCCGGAGGAGGCTTCGCTCTCATGGTGGAGGCAGTCAGCCTGGCGGGCATGACGGAGACGCCGGTGGTAATCGTCGTGGCCCAACGGCCGGCGCCTGCCACGGGCCTGCCGACCCGCACGGAGCAGGGAGATTTGGAGTTTGTCCTTCACGCCGGCCACGGTGAGTTTCCGCGGGCCATCTTTGCCCCGGGCTCGGTGGAGCAGTGCTTCGGGCTCACCACGCAAGCCTTTCACTTAGCCGACCGTTACCAGGGTCCGGTCTTTATCCTGACGGATCAATTTCTTGCCGATTCCTATCGAACGGTGGCGCCGTTTGAACTCGACGGAGTCCCGCCGGTGCAGCCCTGGTCAACACAGGGGATCAAGGTCACCGCCCCCTATCGCCGGTTTACCCTCACCGACAGCGGAGTCTCTCCCCGCCTGCTGCCGGGTTTGACAGAGCACCTGGTAGTGGCAGGCAGCGACGAGCATACCGAAGACGGGCACATCACGGAGGACCTGTCGATGCGCGCACGCATGGTTCTCAAGCGCCTCACTAAGGGGGAAGGTATCCGTTCCGAGGTGGGGCCTCCCGAATACCTCGGCGACGGGGAGCCGGAGGTGTTGCTGCTCTGTTGGGGGTCGAGCCGAGGGGCGGCGCTGAAGGCGGCCGAAGAGCTGCGGGCGAAGGGAGAGCGGGCGGCGACCATTCACTTCTCACAGGTCTGGCCCCTTGTGCCGGAACAGTTTATGGGGCATCTGCAGGAGGCACAACGCGTGATCTCTGTGGAAGGGAACGCGATTGGACAGATGGCGCGCTTGATCAGGCGGGAGACCGGGTTTCAGATCAAGGAGCGGATCCTCCGATATGACGGACTTCCCTTTACTCCCGAGTACATTCTTCGCCAGCTCAAGCAATAGGCGGCAGAGGAGTTGTATCCATGGTAAGCGTGAAGGATTTTGGACAGTATGAGACGGCGTGGTGCCCGGGATGCGGTAACTTTAGCATCCTGTTGGCGGTAAAGCGGGCCCTGGCAGCGCAGGGGCGTGCTCCCCATCAGGTCCTCTTTGTCTCCGGCATCGGTCAGGCGGCAAAGGCACCGCACTATCTCAATGCCAATCTCTTTGATGGCCTGCACGGGCGATCATTGCCGGTGGCCACCGGTGCCAAGCTCGCCAATCCCGCGCTGATTGTCATCGCGGAGAGCGGCGACGGATGCACCTATGGGGAGGGCGGGAACCATTTTTTGGCAGCGATCCGCCGCAATATCGATATCACCATGCTCTGCCACGACAATCAGGTGTACGGGCTTACCAAGGGTCAGGCGAGCCCTACCTCCGCAGAGGGCTTTGTTACCAAGACCCAGCCGGAGGGTTCTCTTTCGGCCCCCTTTAACCCCGTCGCAGTGGCCGTGGCCATGAAGGCCGGCTTTGTCGCCAGGGGATTTGCCGGCATGACGGACCACCTCTCGGACCTGATCCAGCAGGCCATCCGCCATCCCGGTTTTTCCCTCCTCGATGTGCTGCAGCCCTGCGTCTCTTTCAACAGGGTCAACACCTGGGAATGGTACCAGCAGCGCTGTAAGCCGCTCCCCAAGGAGTATGATCCCATGGACTGGCAGGCAGCCATGGAGACAGCGCAGCAGTGGGGAGAGACCATCCCCGTCGGGGTTATCTACCGGAATACGAGGCCCGCCTTTACCGAACGCGTAGGGCAAGGACCATTGGTTGGGCAAGAGACAGACAGGGATAAGATCAAGAGGATTATGGAGGGATTTCGCTGAGCGGTTTCTCGGCCAACAGAAAGAGGATCAGACGATGGCTACCATAGCAATCATCATCACGGATATGTTTGAGGATTCGGAGTATAGCAAACCCGCAGAGGCCTTCAAGCAGGCTGGGCACGCGTTAGTGCACATCGGCCTTACCAAGGGTCAGACAGTCAAGGGCGCAAAGAAAGGGACCCCGGTGCTGGTGGATCAGGCGGTAAAGGATGTATCGGTCGCTGATTTTGACGCCCTCTTGATCCCCGGCGGGTATTCACCGGATAGATTGAGGGTGGACGCAGATGCGGTGCGGTTCGTCAAGGAGTTCGTCGAGAGCGGCAAGCCCGTCTTTGCCATCTGTCACGCCCCTCAGCTGCTCATCACCGCCCAAGTCTTGCGAGGTCGTAAGATAACGGGATGGAAGTCGGTCATACAAGACATCAAAAACGCAGGCGCCGAGTTTATCGACCAGGAGGTCGTGGAGGACGGCAATCTGATCTCCAGTCGCAGTCCTCAAGATCTCCCGGCCTTTATACGGGCGTCGCTGAGAAAACTGGGATGACCTTTCCACTGAATTTTTCCCCTGAACGCGACCAAAAATGATAGTGTATGTACCATCACTTGAAAAGGGGACACAGCGATGGCAGCCATAGAAATCAAGCCCGACGTCTATTGGATTGGGGTCAACGACCGGACCAGCGATCTCTTCGAGGGGCTCTGGCCCATTACCCAGGAGGGGATCTCCTATAATGCCTATTTCATCAACGACGAGCACAAGGCCATCATCGATCTGACCAAGTCCTTTAAGGCCGATGAGTTCTTTGCCCAGGTCAATGAGATCTCCGATATCTCCCAGCTCGATTACATCATCATCAACCACATGGAGCCCGACCATACCGGTATCGTGAATATCATCAGGAAGCTGGCCCCCCGGGCAACCATCCTGGGGACCGACAAGACGGTTCAGATGCTCGCCTCTTTCTTCGGTCTTACGGAGAAGGTAGAGGCGATTCAGGACGGGCAAACGCTCTCGCTCGGCAAGAGGACTCTGCAGTTCTTGTATACCCCCTTTGTCCACTGGCCGGAGACGATGATGACCTGTGAGACCTCCCACGGAATCCTCTTCTCCTGCGACGGATTCGGCGGATACGGGGCCCTGCGGGGCGGCATCTTCGATGATCAGTGCAAGGATTTTGATTTTTATCAGCGCGAGGCCCTCCGGTACTATGTCAACGTGGTGGCGCGGTTCAGCAGGAATGTGCTCAACGCCATCGATAAGCTCACGGGGATACCGATCTCTATCGTGGCCCCGTCGCACGGTCTCATCTGGAGGGAACAACCCCAACGCATCATAGAGCTGTACAAGCAGTGGGCGCACTACGCCACCGGCAAGGCAGAGACGGGGGTAAGCCTCGTCTATGGATCCATGTATGGAAACACCGAGGCCATGATGAATGCAGTGGCACACGGGATATCGCATGCCGGCGTCCCCGTTGAGATCTTCGACGCGGCGAGGACCCATGCCAGCTATATCCTCCCTTCCCTGTGGAGGAACGCGGGGGTCGTCATCGGGGCCCCCACCTACGAAGTGACCCTCTTTCCGCCGGTGGCCAATCTCCTCGATATCGCCGTGCACAAGGGTGTGCGGAATAAAAAGGCCGCGCTGTTCGGCAGCTACGGTTGGAGCGGCGGCGCCCAGGGGGCGATAAAGCGAATCATCGAACCGGCCAAGTGGGAGGTGATTGATGCCTTCGAGTTTATCGGCGCCCCGACCAAGGAGGACCTCAAGCGGGGAGAAGAATTCGGGGTCAGGTTTGCGAAGCATATGCAGGCTGCGTGATTGAAAAGGATGACGATCATGGCGGAGAGACCGTTGCCCAGAAGCGTCAAGAAGCGTGATGGCTCTATCGTTGCGTTTGACGCAGAGAAGATCAGATATGCCATCGAGCGGGCTGCGTTCGAGGTGCGGCAAAATAAGAAGGCAGCAGTTGGGGTTGCCGCGCAGGTGACGGAGGCGGTGTTAAAGGCAGTGGCTGCTCAATACCCGGGGAGAGCACCGAGCGTGGAGACCATCCAAGATACAATCGAAAAGGCCTTGATGGAGGCGGGATACGCAGAGATAGCAAGGGCGTATATCCTCTACCGGCAGAGGCGGACGGAGATTCGGCTGGCCAAGTCGGCGTTGGGCCCAAAGGACGACCTTAAGCTCCCCATCAATGCCATGGAGGTCTTAAAGAAGAGATACCTGTTAAAAGACGATCACCGAACGGTCATCGAGACGCCGGGTGAACTCTTTCGGAGGGTAGCGGCCCATGTAGCTCAGGCGGAAGGGCATTTTAAATCCACTGTCACTGCCGAGGAGACGCAAGAGCGCTTTTATCAGATGATGCGGAACCTGGAATTCATGCCCAATTCTCCTACCCTCATGAATGCCGGCACGCCGCTTGGCCAGCTCTCGGCGTGCTTCGTCATACCCGTCGAGGATTCCATGGATGGGATATTTACGGCCTTGAAGGATATGGCCAAGATCCACCAGACCGGAGGAGGCACGGGCTTTAACTTTTCCCGTCTGAGGCCCCAGGGCGATCTCGTTGCCTCCACCAAGGGGGAGGCCTCGGGCCCGGTATCCTTTATGAGCATCTTTGATCAGGCGACGGCGGTTATTGTCCAGGGGGGAAAGAGGCGCGGCGCCAATATGGGCATTCTGCGGTGCGACCACCCCGATATTATTGAATTTATCGAGGCCAAAACGGAGAAAGAGCGGTTTGCCAATTTCAACCTCTCTGTCGGGGTCACCGACAGATTTATGGAGGCGGTGAAGGGAAATAGGCCTTTTGATCTGATCAATCCGAGGACCCGGAAGCCGTCCCGAACGATGAAGGCCAGATCGCTCTTCGACCTCATCGTGAATGCCGCCTGGCGCACTGGCGATCCCGGCTTGATCTTTTTGGATGAGATAAACAGGAGAAATCCCACTCCCGGCGTCGGACAAATCGAGGCGACGAACCCGTGCGGAGAGCTGCCCCTCTTGCCGTATGAAAGCTGCAATCTGGCATCCATCA
>Ga0214473_10003037_pt1 | contig 20503 bp, 16 predicted proteins | sample RVTome_7_FD_203509 | JGI IMG/M metagenome (GOLD analysis project Ga0214473, IMG submission 203509) | Soil microbial communities from uranium-contaminated site in the Upper Colorado River Basin, Wyoming, United States - RVT98D197 | ecosystem: Environmental > Terrestrial > Soil > Contaminated >... | reverse complement strand
AGAGGTCGAGCTGATTTTCGCCTACGGCGGAGTTCCCAACAAGGAAGCCGCCCGGATCGTGTTTATCGACGATTCGGAAAACGAATATCCGCCCAAAGGGTGGGACAACGAGGGCTAATGGCTCAGAATCTTTTCACGGCAGGCCCGGCGGGGAAGGTTGGTTTGATCCGTTCCCAACTCCCCGGGGATGCCCGGAGAACACACCTGAGTTTGCGCGAAGCGCATACTCCAGGCCGGTCGGCGGAGAATTCATGGGCACGGCATCGAAAAAAAAGGGGAGGAAACCGAGGATTATGGATTATACAGGGAGGTGGATCAAGCGAAACGGATCCACCTCCCTGTATAATCATGCAAATAAATTTGGAAGACTTCCTTGACCGAAGTCAACCCTTCGGCTTCCCGGCATAAATGCCGGGGCTCGCTCAGGGTTGACCCAGATATGTAACTCAGGGCCTTAGCCCCTGCCTGCGGCAGGCTGAGATACAGCGGTGCAGACTAAACAAGAAACTCAGGGAAGAGTGTTATTTTTCAGACTTCCCTTTATTGCCTCGCAGACCTCCATTAACCTTCGAAAAATCCTGCTGGATTCTTAAGCTGTGACGCTTCAGTATTTGCTTGGCTAAAAGCACCTTCTTCTCCTTAATGGCCCCATAGATGGCTTTGTGGTGTCCGATGTGCTGTTCCAGGGAGTCGAAGGGTAGATGTTTCTTCCCTAAGAAATGTTGAGTGCTCTTTATCAGTGATTCAATTATCAGTTCCAGCAAAGGATTCTTTGTGGCCCTTGCGATGGTAAGATGAAAGTCAAAGTTTGTTACTGCTAAAGAATCAAAATCCAACGATTTCCCTCTGGCTGCCTTACCTTCCTTGAGGATGGCCTCGGCCTCCTGGATATGCTTCTGGAGTAATTCAAGGTGACCCTCGCCCATCCTCTGCACTGCCAGCTCTATGACTAATTCTTCTATCCAAATTCTGACTTCGGTGAGATCTTCCAGGCTCAGATCAGCACGCCGTATGACGTCAGAGATAGATTCTGAAGCGTGAGAGAGATCGGCGTCCCTCACATAGGCCCCTCCGTCGCTTCCTTGCCTTATCAATATCAGCCCGGCTTGTTCTAGCATTCGCAGGGCCTCGCGCACCGATATTCTTCCGGTTTTGAACTGGACCGCTAATTCCCTTTCGCTGGGCAACTTGTCACCCGGGTTCAGGGTCTTCGAGTAGATCAGACTTCGAATTTGGTCGGCAATCTCTTCAAACGCTCTTTTTCCGGGCAACGGTTTGAACAAAAGCTTCCCTCTCGTATTGTCAGAAGACATGGTTCCCTCTCTTGGCACCACATTCAAGTCCGAATATCAATATCCGAAATAAATCCAGAAATCAAATGTCGCAATTCGAAACGGTTTTTTCAGGCCATTCAGATCCTGAAATCCTTGCTTGTCTCGCTTGCTTGCGCGAAGCGGTTCCGGTGAAGGCGGGAATTTCGTGCTTCGAATTTCGGATTGATGAAATTACTTCGTTTGCTCCAAGAATATTAGAAAAAAATCCATCAGAATCATTGTGTAAAATCCATTCGCGATCTCAATGGGCATTATCGACCACAGCCCTATGGCACGCGACCTCATGTCCCACCGTGACCCTGACAAGTGCCGGCTCAACTTCCTGGCACCGCGGAAGCCGGCCCGCGCACCGGGGGGCAAACCGGCAGCCCGGTGACAGATTAAGGGAGTTACCGATCTCTCCCATAAGGGCAGGCTCACCTTTATGCCTGCGTGGTATGGGGCGGGGAACAGCTTGGAGGAGAGCCTTCGTGTATGGATGCAAGGGATTACCAAACACCTCATCCGTCTCTCCCCCCTCCATGATCTTTCCAAGGTACATCACCGCAATCCGGGTTGTCACCTGTCGGAGCATGGCGAGGTCATGGGCGATCACCAGGTAACTCAACTGACGCTCCTCCTGGATATCGGCAAGGAGGTTCAGGATCTGGGCCCTGATGGAGACATCCAGGGCTGACACGGGCTCATCGAGGATGACAAGGGAGGGATCGAGAATGATGGAACGGGCTATCGCCACCCTCTGCTTCTGTCCCCCGCTCAGTTCATGGGGGTATTTTCGCAGGCTCTCTGGGCCAAGCCCCACGAGACGCAGCATCTCCTGGGCCTTCAACCGGACTGTCCTCTTTGGTATCTCCTTTTGCTGTATTTCCAGGGGTTCGCTCACGATGTCCGCTACCCGCATGTGAGGATTCAAAGAGCTGGCGGCATCCTGAAAGACTGCCTGAACGCGGGTGCGGTACCACATCACTCCCTCCCGGCTGAGGGCGTGAATCTCTTTCCCTTCGAATAGGATCCTCCCGGCTGTGGGCGTTTCCAGGAGCAGGGCCAGTTTATTGACGGTGGTCTTTCCGCTTCCAGACTCTCCGGCAATGCCGAAGCACGTCCCTTTCGGGATAGAAAAGGTCACTCCGTCGACGGCCTTGAGCAGGTTGTATTTCCTGTGAAGAAAACTGCCCGCGCTTATGGGAAAGTATTTTGTCAGCCCCTCTACATGAAGAATGGGTTCTTTCAATGGATCTCCCTGTCTACCCGTTCCAGTTTAGCCACTTAAAGAATCGGCTGAGTCTCAATGCAAAGTGCAAAGGTCAAAACGCAAAATTCAAAATTGGAGTCTATTGATTTTCAATTAGCATTTTTCAATCTGCAATTTGCACATCTCAATGGAATTTACGTCGCCCCACCTCCAGCAGGTGGCCTCTGCCCCTCCGCCAGCCGGAAATGAAGGAGGATACTCTCTTCTGCAGATCTCCATCGCCTCGCTGCACCGGGGTGAAAAGCTGCATCCAGGCGGGAGATCGAGAAGATTGGGAGGCTCTCCTTCGATTTGACAGAGCCTCCTCTTTCTTGTTTCCATATCAGGCAGTGCCCTCATGAGCGCTTTCGTATAGGGGTGTGCCGGGTCCTCAAAAACCCGCTCAACACTTCCCGTCTCCACGATCCTTCCCGCGTACATGACCGCCACCCGGTCGCAGGTCTCCGCAACAAGTCCGAGGTCATGGGTGACCAGCAGCAGGGCAAGCCCATATTCCCGCTGCATCTCTTTCAGGAGTCTCAGAAACTGGTCCTGGATGGTAACATCGAGGGCAGTAGTCGGTTCATCGGCGATGAGAAGCTTCGGTCGCCGTGCCATAGCGACCGCTGCAAGCACCCTTTGCCTCATGCCTCCACTGAACTGGAAGGGGTATTGTTTCAACCGCTGCGCTGCAGAGGGTATTTTCACCCGTTCAAGCATTTCGATCACTTTGCGCCTGACCGTACCGGTTTTTTGCTTCTTGTCATCAAGTCTGACCGCTTCCCCTACCTGTCGTCCTATGGTATGTACGGGATTGAGAGAAACGAGCGGGTCCTGGAGTATCATCCCGATCTTCTTCCCCCGCCACTTCCTCATTTCCTTCCCTTTCGTTTGAACCAGATCCTCCCCCTCGAAAAGGATCTTCCCATCGACGATGCGGGACCCTGCGGCTGGCAGAAGGCGTACGATGGAGTGACAGGTGATGCTTTTGCCGCAGCCTGACTCCCCTACCAGGCCGAGAGCTTCGCCCTCATCCAGGTAGAAACTGACGCCGTCCACTGCCTTCACCACGCCGGCTCGCGTGAAAAAGTAGGTTTTCAGGCCCTCCACGGAAAGCAGGTGGTCCATCAATGCACCTCCCACAAAAGCAGACGTTGAGAAGATAAGAAGTTGAGAAGGTGAGATAGAAGGATCACGGCTGCCGCGATCGGAGGCCTCCGGCAGATACGGAGGTCCCCGGAGTAACCCATTCCTTTGTTCCCATTCCGTCCCTTTTTACTCAACCTCTTATCCTCTTAACTTCTCACCTTCTGCACTTCACAGTTGCCTCAGCTTTGGGTCCAGCCGGTCCCTGAGCCAGTCACCCAGCGTATTCGCTCCCAGGACGGTTATGACGATAGCCAGGCCGGCGAAGGTCGGAAGCCACCAGGCCGTAGAAAGATACATCCTGCCCTCGGCCATCATAAGACCCCAGGCAGTCTGCGGTGGCTGAATGCCCAGCCCAAGAAAGGTGATCGAGGCCTCTATAATGATGGCCCGGCCCAGCTGGAGGCTTGCTACGACGGTGCATGTGCCTACCAGGTTTGGCAGGATATGCTTGAGCAACATGCGCCCTGGCCCGCATCCTGCAATGCGGGCCAAGGCTACGAACTCCCGTTCCCTGACGCTCAGCGTCTCGCCCCTGATCACCCGCGCATATTGGGTCCAGAAGACAAGGGCAATACAGATTGTGACGGTGACCAGTCCCCCGCCGAGGGCGGCGCTGATGAGGATCGTGAGGAGGATGACCGGTATGGACATCTGGATATCCACTACCCTCATGATGACCTCATCGATCCACCCGCCGAAGTACCCCGCGACCATTCCGAGAAAGATGCCGATGATGCCTGCGAAAAAGACACCGGCTGCGGCGGCGATGAGAGAGGCATTGGCGCCTGCCACGATCTTGCTGAAGACATCCCTTCCCAGGTGATCGGTCCCGAGGAAGTAACCTATGTCTCCGCCGAACAGGTAGGGGGGTGTAAGCGAAACCCCCGGGTTCATGGCGACAGGGTCATGGGTGTAGAAAAAGGAGCCGAACAGGCCGAAGAACACGATGGGCATGAGCAGGAGCACCTGCAGGATGGGAAGCCTCCGCAGCCGGGACCCTACCGTGCCGGCCCCTGTCTTAACCGGGCTCTTATCAAAGACGTTCGAATTCATGGAGTCTCCTGATGCAAGCTGCTTACCCGGATGTTGCATAATTACCTGCTAAACGGACGTGGGTAAGCTCTTCGAAAAGGATTCCAGGCGAACCTCTTAGCGAATGCGCACCCACCTCCGTCTCCCGGACAGGAATTCACCTGAGGTGCCTCCCCGCGATTCCACTGAATCTTGAAATAACCACCTTGGGAAGCCTTGGAGAAGAGCTTACCCATGGCCGTCTACCCCCAATTGGCGGAGTTATTCATAGCGGATTCTGGGGTCGATAACACCGTAAGTCAAATCCACCACGAGATTGAGCATGATAAAAACCGTGGATGTAATGAACACCCCGGTCTGCACCACGGAGAAATCACGGGTATTGATCCCTTCCAGTATGAGTTGCCCCAGCCCCGGCCATCCGAATATGGTTTCAACAATCACAGCTCCCCCTAACAGCCTGCCCAGCTGCATTCCGCCCATGGCAACGATGGGGATAAGGGCATTGCGAAGGGCATGCCTCCAGACCACGACCCGTTCAGGGTTGCCCTTGAGGTGGGCCGTCTTGATGTATTCGCTCCCCATGACCTGGAGCATGGACGAACGGGTGAGGCGCATGATCGATGCGGCTGAAAACCAGCCGAGGGTCAGGCTCGGCAGAATGAGGTGTTGTAAGCCTCCCCTGCCGCTCGTGGGCAGCCAGCCCAGCTTAACCGAGAAGATGAGGATGGCCATGATGCCGATCCAGAATTCAGGCATTGCCTGGCCTATCATGGCAAAGGATTTCCCTGAGAAATCGAGCCACGAGCCCGGCTTTGTCGCAGAGATCACGCCGATGGTGATACCGAGTGTAACGGAAACTGCAAAAGCGAGGAGCGCCAACTGGACCGTTGCAGGCAAACGCTTTAGGACAAGTTCCAGAGCCGGCATGCGATATCGCGTTGAACGACCGAAATCGCCTCTTAAGGAGTTTCTTATGAAGACGACATACTGCACCGGGATCGGCTGGTCGAGGCCGAGTTCGTTCCTCACTCTCCGGATCTCCTCCTGAGACGCATCGGGAGATACGAGCAGCAGGACCGGGTCGCCGGAGAGCCGGACAGCTACGAAGATAATCATGCTGACCCCGATCAGGGTCAGCAAACCCAGCAGCAACCTCTTCAGTGCGTATCTCTTCACGATTTCATCTGCCTCACATTACAATACACCTGCACCTCGCCAGCACGAATAAAATATAGGCGAGTTTCTATTTTATAGTTACGTCCTTGACCAACACTAACTCCATGTAGTGCTTTTGCGTGGGCGTAAAGTCTATGTTCTTTTGCGCGGCGTAAATCATTACCGCGTTACAGAGCGGGATGCTTGCCGTATCCTCGTGCAGTATTCTGACCGCATCTTTTATGAGGGCTTCTCTCTTCTTACTGTCCACTGCCGCCTTGGCTTCCGCTATGACTTTGTCGAACTGTGGATTGGAGTAAACACTGAACCCTCCCTCCGAACTGAACATGAGATCCATGAACTGGGTCGGATCCACGCCTCCGGCCCTGCCGTGCGAAAAAAGACCTGCATATTCCGCATCAGGGGCTTTCGCCGCCCGGTGCCTGGACAGGTTTTTCATAGGTTCTTCACCAATCAATTTGGTTCTGATACCCACTGCCTCGAAGTATGCAGCTATTGCTTCAGCCGCTTCCTTAAAGGGGAACCTGCCGGTGACAATCCAGTAAAAGTTGAAATCGAAACCGTTAGGATAACCGGCTTCTGCGAGAAGCTTCTTAGCCTTCTGGGGATCGTAGGTATAAGGTTTCAGCTGAGAATCATAGCCGAGTTCATAGGGAGCAAGATAGGCATAGCGATTGGGTATGCCATGAAAAACGTTTTTGAGGATCGACTCGTAATTGATTGCGTAAGCCATTGCCATCCGAACCCGCCTGTCATGCCAGGGGTGCTTGGGATTCCTATTTGCAAAAACGATCGATGGCGTTGGATGGTTTGTGGCAAGTCTTATAACCTTCAGGCCCGGGGTTTTCTCCAGGTCCTTCACGAGGGGGTAGGGGCATGTGGTAATCATGTCCACTTCTTTCGCTTTCAGCTTAGCGACCCTGGTCGTATCCTCAGCAACGAAAATGAAACGCGCCTCCCCCACTGAGGGCTTCTCGCCCCAATAGCCATCAAAGCGCTCGACGTCGATGGACTCTCCCGGCGTGTAACTGACGAATTTGTAAGGACCCGTTCCAACGGGATTTCGGACGAATTTCTCCTCGCCGACCTTGTCATAGTAGCTCTTCGACACAATCATTGCCGCCCCTCGGCCAGGTATAAAAGTGACATCAGGGGCCTTGAAATGAATCTTAAAGTGATAGTCGTCGATTATCTCGAATCGGTCGACCGACCTTAAACGTGTCTTGACGGTCTGATTTTTTGCGCGGGCTCTGTCGAAGCTGAATTCAACGTCCTTCGCCGTGAAGGCATCGCCACTGTGGAACTTGACGCCCTTTCGCAGCGTGAAATCTACGATTTTACCGTCCGGCGAGACTTTCCACGACGTGGCGAGCCCGGGGTTGAGATCTCCGTTGGGCGATTTGTACATAAGGTACTCTCCGTAATTCTCAACAATTGCGTAGTCACCCCCTACGCCCGCCAGGCTCTGATCTATTGTGGAGGGTTCCTGGCCTGTTGCAACGATGAGTTTCTTGGCAGAGGCTGACTGAGCGCAGGAGGCCCATGCCAACCCGGTGAGCATAACGATCAGTACCGTTCCCATTTTCCTATTCATCGATTTTCTCCTTTCCCTCAGTTTGCATCGCGTAGAGTTCCGTAATCTGGTTTACATCCTCCATTTCTTCCAGTTTTGCCAACAGAACCAACAACCTATCTCCATTCTCCTTATTGATCATTCCGGAAAACCCCACGTTCTTCAGGAACTTTTCGACAATTTCCTCTTCCGACATGGGGTTGCCCACAGGGTCCCCCGTCGGCGCATCGGTAAACTCGGAAAATTCCCGACCATCTTTGGTCCTGATCCTGACCCGGCTCATCAGTTTTTGTGCGCCAGGCAGCCCTGCCAGACTGATTTTTCCGATCAGACCGTTGACCCTTGGATCGCGAACTGACTCCTCGTGGAAATGCTCAGGCATTACACTCCTTCGGACAATGGCACTCGCGACCGTGTACCTGTAACTGAAGGCAGCGTTTCCCTGGGGAAATTCCCCGATGCGGAAAGGTTGTCCGATGAAGTTATCCAGGTGCCCCGCGGGCACGTGCAGACATACCTCTATCACGTCCTCAGCCCTTATGTCATAGGAGTTCACAATCCTCAGGGTGCAGTCAAGGGCGGCGTGTGTTGCTCTACAGCAGGGATAGGCCTTGAAGGTGGAATCCGCATAATAGACTTTCCCCAGGTCCTTGGTCAGGATATCCGGATTGATGCAGCCGTCGGTGTACAGGTTAAAATAGCCGAACTTGCTCAACAGGGCGTCCCCTGCCCCGGTCCATCCCCTTTGGGCGAGCTGCGCAGAAAAGATGCCATCTCGGGCTGATGTGCCTTGATGGAGCTTAAAGGCAGTGGTTCCATCCCAGATACTTTGAAAGGTCCCGCACATCTGATTCAGTGCGAGACCGAAGGCGTTTCGTAACTGGGTCTTCGTCAGACCGAGAAACCGGCCGGCGATAGCCGTGGCACCGAACATATTGACCATCCCCACACTGTCCCAGCCTAAAGTGAAGCCAGGCCCGGAACCGGCGAGGACTCGTGAAGCGAGATCATCACCCACCACGAGGCCGGTAATCAATTCTTTACCATTGACCGACTTGGACTCCCCCATGGCCAGAGCGGTCATCGTCGTGGTGCCTGCAATATGGCTGGGAACACTCTTGCCGTTGATTAAAGGACTCATCACCTCAAAATCGTAAGAGCGTGCCAGGATACTGTTCACCATGGCTGCATGGGCGACGGGGACCCTGCCGCCGCAGGTGACTATGGTGGCCTCCTGCTTTCCTCCCCAGTCCCTCGCTAAGTCTACCAGGGCTCTATTGCCCGGGCCATTGGCCCCCCCGATCGCGCACCCCAATACATCGATGATCCGAAGTTTGGCGTGCTTGACCGTAGCTTCGTCGAGGCTCTCAAAAGACGATTCAAGGATATTTGCCGATAGGGCTTCAATCGCTGTAATTTGACTGTTTGTCATGTCAGCATCTCCTGAAAAGCTGGATCTGTCTGTGGAGTCATGTCTTTACCTTATGACATGCCACCAGGTGAACCGGATTGGTTTCCTTGAGAACCGGCTCCATTTCCCGGCATCCAGGCTCTGCTTGAATGCAGCGCGGGTGGAATCGGCAGCCTCCTGGCAGATCTAACGCACTCCCTATCTCCCCGGAGAGACTCGGCCTTTGCTTAACTCTCCCAGGCTCCGGTTGAGGCATGGCAGAAAGGAGTGCCCTGGTATAAGGGTGGAGCGGTTCCCGGAATAGCTCATCCGTATCGCCCATTTCCACGATCTTGCCCAAATACATGATCCCGATCCGGGTGCTCACATGGCAGAGAGTGGCAAGATCATGGGCTATGATGAAATAAGTGAGCCCGAGTTGCTCCTGAATATCTGCAAGGAGGTTCAGGATCTGGGCCCGGATGGACACGTCCAGCGCGGACACGGGTTCGTCAAGGATGACCACGGAGGGGTTCATAATCATCGCGCGGGCTATGGCGACCCGCTGCTTCTGCCCCCCGCTCAACTCATGGGGATAATTCTTCATGACCTCAGGACTGAGGCCGACAAAACGGAGCATCTCTTCTGTTTTTGCGTTGACTCCCTGTCGAGGAAGCTCAGCGTGCTGAATCTCTACCGGTTCGGCGACGATGTCCCGTATGCGCATGCGCGGATTTAATGATCCCGCTGCATCCTGAAACACGGCACGTACCTGTGACCTGTACCAAATCCTATCCTGGCGCGTAAGGGAACCCAGGTCTTTGCCTTCGAACAGAAGCGACCCGTTTGTCGGCTTCTCAAGGAGAAGGATCAATCGGGCCACGGTGGTCTTTCCACTCCCCGACTCCCCCGCCAGGGCAAAGCTTGTTCCCCGTTCGATTGAAAAGGTGATGCCGTCCACAGCCTTGAGCACTCTGGGTTGTCCCCGCACGCCGGCTTTCGAGGAACGCGGAAAATACTTAAAAAGGTTTGTGATCTTCAGGACGGATTCCATCTATGCCTCCCCGCCCTTCAATCGCCAACATGCCGCCCGCCTTCCTTCGTGAATGGATATCATGGGCGGATAGTCTTCCCTGCACCGATCGAGTACCTTATGACAGCGGGGCCAGAATGCACACCCGTCAGGAAGATGGAGAAGGTGGGGGGGCTCACCTTTAATCTGAAAAAGCCTTTTTCCCCTCTGTCCCAGGCGGGGAAGTGCGGAGAACAGTGCCTCGGTGTAGGGATGGGCAGGACTGGCAAAGACGCCCTGGAGGTCACCCGACTCTACGATCTTTCCCGCGTACATCACGGCAACCCGATCACAGGTTTCCGCGACGATGCCGAGATCATGGGTCACGAGGATCAAGGCCATTCCGCTCTGATCCTGCATTTGCTTGAGAAGCCTCAGGAACTGGTCCTGGACCGTCACATCCAGGGACGTCGTTGGTTCGTCGGCAATGAGAAGCTTTGGTTCGCCGGCAATGGCCATGGCAGCCACTGTCCTTTGTCTCATCCCGCCACTGAACTGAAAAGGATAGTCCTTTAACCGCTGTTCAGGGGAGGGAATGTTGACGCGCCGGAGAACATCAACAACCTCCCGGGTGATTGACGTGCGCGAGGATCTCCGTCCATGCACCTTAAACGTCTCGGCGACCTGGTTTCCTATGGTATACACGGGGTTAAGAGACATCAACGGGTCCTGCAGTATCATACTGATCTTGTTGCCGCGGATCTGCCTCATGGCTGATTCATCTTTCGCAATCAGGTCTTCGCCCTCAAAGAGGATCCTGCCTCCTACGATGCGGGCTGCCGGCTGCGGTACAAGGCGGACGATAGAAGAACAGGTCATGCTCTTCCCACAACCCGACTCCCCCACGATTCCCAGGGCCTCACCCCGGTTGACGGAAAATGTGACTCCGTCAACGGCCTTCACGACTCCGCCCTTTGTGTAACAATACGTTTTTAGGCCTTCTACCGAGAGGAGCATCGTCATCTCTAAACCTGTCTGAGTTTGGGATCAAACCTGTCCCGGAGCCAGTCCCCGAGCAGGTTGGCTCCCAGTACGGTCACCATGATGGCGAGGCCAGGAAAAACAGGGAGCCACCAGGCGGTGGCGATGTAGAGGCGTGACTCGGCGATCATTTTTCCCCAGGCCACGGATGGAGGTTGGACCCCCAGGCCAAGAAAGCTTAGGGCCGCCTCCAACATGACTGCGACTCCGAGTTGAAGGGTCGCCACCACCATGGCTGAATCAATGATATTGGGAAAGATATGTCTTCTCAGAATCCGTTTTGCCGGGCTGCCCAGCACACGGGCCATGACCACAAAGTCACGTTGCTTGACACTCAGGGTTTCTCCCCTGGTCACCCGGGCATACTGCGTCCAGAAAACGATGGCGATCACCGCAACAACCGTGCCCAGTCCAGCCCCCAGGGAAGTGGAGATGAGAAGGGCCAGGAGTGTGCCGGGAATTGACATCTGGATGTCGACGATCCTCATGATGATGATGTCGAACCATCCACCGAAGTATGCAGCTACGAGACCCAGCAGAACACCTATCGCGCCTGCGATGACAACGCCGAGGAAGGAGACGATGATCGTAGCTCGTGCCCCGGCGATCACCCTGCTCAACACGTCTCTGCCCAAAGAATCGGTGCCAAAGACATGGGTCCAGCCTTCGCCTGCCATCCACGACGGTGGTCGCATTGCCAGATCGGGATTTACTGCCGCCGGATTGTGAGGAACGAAGAGGGAACCGAATATGCCGCAAATCAACACCGGCAGGAGGAGAAGAATGGCGGCCAGAGGGAGTTCACGCACCTGGGAAAAGATCGTATTTTCCCGTCCACCTTTATTCATAGCGGATTTGAGGATCCAGAACGCCATAGAGTAGATCCACCCCTATATTGATGATGATGTAAATGACCGAAAGCAGTGTTACGCCCGCCTGCACCACCGCGTAATCCCTCGAAAAAACAGCATCTACAATGAGTTTGCCGATGCCCGGCCAGGCGAAAACCGTTTCGACGATCACACCATACCCGATGACCTGGGCCAACTGGAGCCCGGCGAGGGTGACGACGGGGATGGCCGCGTTTTTCAAGGCATGCTTCCAGACCACGCGTCGCTCCGAGCAACCCTTCAGTCTCGCCATTTTGATGTATTCGCTCCCCAGAACATTGATCATAGCGGAACGGGTAAGGCGGCTGATCGCAGCTATGGAGAAGAGGGAAAGGGTTACCGCAGGCATTATCATGTGGCTCAGTCCCCCCCTGCCGCTTGTAGGCAGGAGGCCGAAGCGGACCGCTACAATGAGTATGAACATGAGCCCCAGCCAGAAACTCGGCATCGACTGACCGATGAGCGCACCCACCCTCACAAGCAGGTCGAGGGGCAGACCCCTCTTCCGAGCTGATGTCACCCCGGACAGGAGCCCGAAGACGATGGCGATGAGGAACGCCATGCTCGCCAATTGAAGCGTTGCGGGCAGTCGACCGAGTACCAGTTCCAGTGCTGGTCGCGTGAACCTGGTGGACCGGCCGAAGTTGCCCTTCGCCGCCTCCCTCACAAAAATCAGGTATTGGACCGGTATCGGTTTATCCAGGCCGAGCTCGGCACGAAGCTTCGCAAAATCCTCCTTTTGGGCGTCCTCGGGCAAGAGCAATTGAGTCACGTCGCCGCTCAGCCGGACCGCAATGAAAATGATCAGGCTGACCCCGACCACGCAGATCAAACTGGCCGCAAGTCGTTTTACGATGTACCTTCCCATTCTACCATGTCCTTCTCTTGTCGGGGCTACGCCGGAAGGCCATTTCTTTCGCCGCCCCTTTTATCTGACCAGGAGTTCCGTTACCTTACGCACATCATCCAGAGTCTCAAACTTATCGATCAGTTCAAGTAGCTTTCCAGCCTTATCCCGGCGGATCGTCTGCGAGAAATCCACCTGTTTCCAGAATTTGTTGACAATCTCTTCTTTGGAGAGCGGAGTCTTGAGGGGATCACCCTTCCAGGTGTCGGTGTATTCGCAGAATTCCCTGCCGTCTTTCATCTTCACGACGACTTCAACCGATCGCCTTCCCGCATTCGGCAGTTCCACACACTTTGTCTTGTTGATGAGAGCATTCAGTTGAGGGTCCTTTATGGCTTTCTCAGCGTAGTGCTCGGGCTGTACGTCGCCGTTAAGAAGCGCTGTTGCCACGTTGAACTGATAGCTGAAGATCCCGCTGGCGTGAGGGAAGTCGCCGGCCTGGTAGGGCTTTGCATAGTAAATGGTCAGGCTCCGGGCAGGCAGACGAATCAATACCTCCTCCACCTCCTCCGCCCTTATGGCAGTCTTCCGGGCGATGGCCATGGCGCACTGGATGGGCCCCTGGTTAGGCCATCCGCAGGGATGAGATTTGAAGGTCTCCTCGACATAGAACTTCTTACCGAGGAATTGGGTCAGTATCTCAGGCCTGTCGCACGTACCTTTGCCGTAAAGGTAGTAGTAGCCGAACCTGCTGAGCAGGGCGTCTTCCACGCCTGTCCAGCCTTCCCTGGCAAGCTCTGCTGCAAAGATCCCGTTCCGGGCCGACGTGCCCTGGCCCAGCTTGAAGGTCGCAGCACCATCCCACAGGCTCTGAATGGCCCCGGCGATCATATTGAGCCCGATCCCGAAGGCATGCCTCATCCGGTAGGCATTGAGTCCCATGATGCGTCCCGCGATGGGGATGGACCCGAAAATAGGCAGGGTCATCGTCCCGTCCCAGCCGAGGCTGAAATCCCATCCTCCTGCGGCAAGGACGCGTGACACGACATCATCGCCCGCTACCAGGGCGGTCATCAACTCCTTTCCGCTGATCCCGTATGCCTCTCCCATGGCGAGGGCTGTCATCACCGTGGTGCCGCTGTGATGGGAAGGGATCCACTCCCCCTCGACAACAATACTCATCACCTCGAAATCGTAGGACCTACACATAATGGCGTTTACCATGGCAGCGTTGCCTGCCGGGACCTTGCCGCCGTGGACAAGAATGGTGGCCTCAGGATTGCCTCCCCATCTCCTCACGGTCTTTATAAGTCCCTGGTTTCCCGCCGCGTTAGCTCCTCCTATGACACAACCCAGCACGTCAAGGATGCGGTTCTTCGCGTTCTCCACGATTCTGCCATCCAGGTCCTCAAAACGTACCGCAAGCACATTCTCCGACAGGGCCTCTACAGCCGTCTTTTCTTTTACGTTCTCCATAACGAAAGACTCCTCACACATTCTGTATTTTCGATGGGATTTTAAAGCATTGCTGTCCTTGAAGAGCCTTAATGTTCTTTTTAGCCTGTCATGCTGAACTTGTTTCAGCATCTCACCTCTTGATCCAAATTGGTGAGATCCCGGATCAAGTCCGGGATGACAAGTTTTGTTCTAAAAGATCATTTTGGACAAGAGTACTTTATATCTGCACCTCTTTCGGCAACCAGACTCCCTGCTCAAGGAGTCTCTTCTGGAGCGTCCTGATGTTTACTTTACGCGGTTGCACACCCTCCTTCAGGGCAAGCGCTGCCGCAGTCCCTGCGGCCTCGCCCATGGCAACACAGAAAGGGATCAGGTTCAGAAGGTCATTCGCCACAGGATCGGAGGCAAAACAACGCCCGGCAACGAGGAGGTTCGCAATCTTCCGGGGTACCAGGGACCGGTAGGGGATCGCCTTGGCCGGGGTCTTTTCCTTGAACGGCGGGATCATTGCAATCGTATCTTCGAAGACGATTCCTGACCGTACATCTTTTTCAGTCACCACATGCTCTCCGATGAGACGCCTGCTCGCCCTCGTGCCGAGCTGGGACGCCGTATCGAGGATAAAGCTCTTCTCGAAACCGGGCATCCTCTTCTTCAGGATCTCATGGACCTTGAGCATGGCCTCCCGCACCTTCACCTCGGTCCAGGTGATGTCATCCACGTCGATGCAGATTTTTCCTGGAACCCAGTTGTTTACCCAGACCTGATCGTCCCGATGGGTTGCCAGGGGAAGCACGCGAAAGCCCGCTGCCGCCTGCATCTCTTCCATCACCTTTGAAAAGGCCTGCGGCTCGGAGTGCCTGAAATGGCTGTACTTGAGATAATCCACATCCCCCATACGCCAGACCACTGCAACCATGCCGCTCCGGAGATTGGGATCGATGAATCCGTCGAATTCAGCGCCGGCAGACGCAAAGATGTCTCCATCCCCGGTGGCATCGATCGTCGTTTTGCTCAATACGGCCTGTCTCCCTGACTTGCTTTCGAAAATTGCTCCCTGGACAGCTTCGCCGTCGACCACGGCCCGGCTTCCCCAGGAATGGAGGTAGAGCTTGACCCCGGCTTCTTCGATCATTTCGTTGAGCACACACTTGAGGATTTCCGGGTCCACGATGACGCTCATCCGGATTCTGCCGTCAACGACGAAGTCCTGGTAGTGTTTCAGTTTTTCCATGGTTTGGGCGTCGTTTGACCCGAGTAGGTTTCTCTGCGGATGACGGGCTGCGCCCTTCGCATCGAGCCTGTCCACCATCTCCTGACAGATTCCCGCAATCTCCTGTTCATGGGTGCCTGCGCTCATGTGGGGGATGAGAATAACGAGCCCCCCCGTTGCCATGCCCCCGAGGTGATTGTACCGTTCGATCAGGGTGGTGTCTGCGCCGTTTCGCGCTGCCGCAATCGCAGCGGCCACGCCAGCAGGACCTCCCCCTACCACCAGCACTTCCGTTTCCCTGCACACCTTTATCTGTCGTGATGGTTCTGTGATTGTTCTGTCAGCCATTGCATCCTCCTTCTCTTTTTTCCCGTGCGGCCCATGATTCCCATCATCCCACGTCAATTCGCCGGCTTGATATCTTTCAGCATGATCAACGCATGGGTTGCTTTCACTGTGGGAGTGAAAGTGATGTTTTTGTTCATTGCATAAACGGTGACGTTTGACCAGAGCAGAACCGAAGCGACATCCTCATGAAGGATCCTGACAGCCTGTTTGATCAACTCCGCCCTCTTCTCGTCGTCCAGCGTAGACCTTGCTTTTCCAAGGGCTGCGTCAAATTCAGGATTGCGGTACAGGCCGATGGGTGACTGAGAGTAGAAGCCAATCTCCAGTGCCTGGGTGGGCTCCGCGTAGTTGTTAGTCGGGACCGTGGTAACGCCTGCAACCACAGCCTCCGTAGACTTGTGCCACTCCCTGGTCAGTTCAATCATTTTGATCGCTTCTATCCCTTGGACCTTGCATCGAATCCCCACGGCATTGAGGTAAAGGGCTACAACCTCGGCGGTCTCCTTCTGCCCGGAAGCCCTGCCGGCAAAGTAGTAGAGAGGCATCTCAAAGCCTTTGGCATACCCTGCCTCCGCGAGGAGTTTCTTCGCTCTTTCCGGATCATACGGATAGGGCTTGAGATCTGGATCATAGCCCAGCTCCCAAGGACAAAGCCGCGCGTAGAGACCGGGGATCCCCTGAAACAGGCGCGTTACGATTGCGTTTCTGTCGATTGCATGGGCGACAGCCTGTCGTACCCTCTTATCATACCAGGGAACCTTCGGGTTATAAGTATGGAATTGGACTGAAGTGCTCGGGTGTGTGGGGAGCCGTGCCGTTCTGAAACCGGCGCTTTCGATCTCTTTTACGAGCGGAAAAGGGCATTCCAGGATCATGTCCGCCTCTCCAGCCCTCAACATGGAGACCCGCGTCGTATCCTCCTTGACAAAAGCGAATCTTGCCTCCTTCACCGCAGGTTTTGTCCCCCAGTAGTCCTCGTTCGCTTTGACTTCGATGTAATGCCCCGGCTCCCATCTGACAAACCTGTAGGGTCCGGTGCCGACGGGCTCTCTAAGAAATTTTTCCTCCCCGACCCTGTCATAATAAGTCTTTGATTCAACAGGCGTGCACCGACTGGGGAGCACCTGAGCATCCGGGTTTTTAAAACGGAATCTGACCCGATAATCATCAACGACTGTAAAGCTTTCCAACATCCTCATCGAACGCTGGTAGGTCGTGGAGGACTTGAGACCCCGCTCGTGGCTGAACTGGACATCCTTCGCGGTAAAGGGGTCGCCGCTGTGAAATTTCACGCCCTTTCGCAGCACGAAGTCGATCTCCTTCCCATCGGGCGACACCTTCCAGGAGGTAGCCAGAAGAGGTATCAATTTGCCCTCGGGGGTAATCCCAATGAGTCTCTCGGTGATATTTTCTGCAATGGGAGCGCAGACTCCGTCCATTTTAGAGCTGTTCAGATCGAGGGTGTCCGGCTCAGACGGAGTGACGATGACGATCTTTTTCGAGATGGTTGGGGCCGGCGCCTGCGCTGACCGGGCATCCTTCATCACGATTGCCAGAGTTGCTGCTATCAGGATCAAACACACACTTCCGATTGATGCGAGCCTTTTCTTGTTTCTCATATCGATCCTCCCTTGTAGAAAATGATTACACAGATTCAAAGAACGATTACAGCGATTAATAGATAAAGCCAGTAAATGCCATATTCGTGTCACAGCAGTCATCTTAGGGTAATGAGGTTTACCAGCCTTGTAATGTCCTCCACCCTTTCCAGTTCCAAAACGCATTTCACCGCTTCTTCGATCTTGTTCTGGGTCAATAGCCTTGCCGCGTTTCCTCTAAACTTGTCGACCAACTCCTCATCGGTGGCCCTCAAGTCGGTAAAGTTTGTCCATCGGGTGTACATCGCTTCTTCCACATAGGTCTTTCCCCTGGCGACCACCTCCACCCTGGAAAACCAGCTTCTGGGGTCCTTTTGCTTTGCCTCCATCGCCTTGGGATCGACGAGCATCGTCACCTTCTTCATAAATTCCCGGATCTCCGGGTTCCTTATGGTGTCCCAATCCTGCCAGTCCGCCCCGACCTTGATCCGATGGGCCGCACAGGAGAAGACAAAGGGAAGACTGAACTGCACATCAGTCTGGTTCGTCACGTCCAGGGGCGAAGGATTGGCTACAAAGGGAAGGCCAAACGATTTGACGCTCTCTATTTCCCCCGGCATGAGGTTGTTCTTTTCAATCGCACGTATAAAGCAGTCCAGTTGGCCATGGAAGAACCGGCAGCATGGATAGGGCTTATATGCCATTTCCATGAAACGCCACTGTTCCCCGAGGTTGTTCACCACCAGGTCCGGGTCCCATCGCTCAGCGCCGTAAAACCTCCAGAACCCGTACTCGCCATCGAAGACCCGGGGGTTCCCTGTGTATCCCTGTTCAGCAAGGAGGGCTGCCGTGACTGCTCCCTGGCAGATCCATCCCACAGGCACATATTTGATCATCGACTTTGGCACCGCATCCTCCCAATCCCTGCATACCGGGAGAGAGCACTGATAGGCGGCAATGCCCAGGGCGTTGGCTATTTTCTCGGGGCTCATGTTCAGGAGCCTGGCGACTCCGGCTGTGGCCCCGAAGATACATTCATTGCTGTTTCCAAAAACATCGGGGGTTTTGCCCTCTTTCGACAATTTGGCCAGCATGTTACTGAGGGCCAGCATCAGCCGTTTTGAAATCTCCTGGCCAAGGACCGTAGCGAGGATGAGATCCTTTCCTGAGGCCTTAGTGCTCTCGGCCATGGCGAGCGTTGGCGGAACCACAAAGGGAAGAATGTGGGATATGGCATCGTAATCCAAACTGTTGAGCAGCTCGCCGTTTGCGAAAGCAGCGTTGGCGCATGAAACCCGATCGCCCAGTCCAATGAGGGTGGATTCCTCTTTCCCTCCCAGCCTTCTGGCCAGTGCCACGGCGATCTTTCCTTTCTCCGTGGCAATTCCGCCGACGGCGCAGCCGATGGAGTCGAGAAGACCCCGCTTCGCCTCTTTGACCACTTCTTCGGGCAAGTCTTCATACCGCGTATCGACGATAAACTGAATCAAATCTTCTGTGATTTTTCTCATGCAATCCGATTCCCCTTTCTCAAAAGTCTTGGTTGTGAAAACGGTACGAATGGCCTGATCATTTCATCCCCGCGTTATAAGTTCTCTCTTCTTACGAACATTAGAAAGGGTCGATGCTGCGAGAAGGGCTGCTGCTGCAATGACGCACGATGCGGAGATGGGCCTGGTCATAAATATGCCGAAGCTCCCATCGGACAGGATCAATGACTGTCTCAGATTGTTCTCGAACATGGGCCCCAGAACAAAGGCGAAGACTAAAGGGGCAAGCTCGTAGTGAAGTCTCCGGAGAACGTAACCCATGATTCCAAAAAAGATCAGCGTGTACACATCAAACGTGTTGGTGCTGGTACTGTAGGACCCGATGAGCGTAAAGAGCAGGATAAGGGGGAAAAGAGTATGATAGGGCACCTTCAGGAGTTTGACCCACATGCCGATCAACGGCAGGTTGAGGAAAAGGAGCATGGCGTTGCCGACGTACATGCTCGCCACCGTCCCCCAGAAGATATCCGGATGCTGCTTCAGGAGAAGCGGTCCGGGTTGGACCCCGTGGAGCATGAGGGCTCCGATGAAGAGCGCCATCATCACATTACAGGGAATACCAAGAGCAAAGAGAGGGATGAAAGCCCCGCCTGTGGCGGCATTGTTGGCGGCTTCCGGTCCGGCCACCCCTTCGATGACGCCGGTGCCGAATTTTTCCGGATGTTTGGAGATCTTTTTCTCCACGGCATAGGAAACAAATGAGGCGAGGACTGACCCGCCGCCGGGCAGGATCCCGAGGAAAAACCCGATGACCGTCCCCCTGACAATGGGCCACCACGAATCTGCCCAGTCCTTTAAACTGGGCAGAAGCCTGCCAATTCTGGTCTCGAAGATCTGACGTGCCTCCGATTCTTCCATATTGAGAAAGACTTCAGACACCCCAAAAAGTCCCATGACGAGGGGAATCAGGTTTATGCCGGTCAGAAGTTCCATCGAGCCGGCGTTGAACCGCGGGGTGCCTAAGCAGATATCCGTTCCGATGTAACTCAGCGCAAACCCCAAAAGCGCCATTTGAATGGTTTTGAATAGAGGGCCCTGGGCGAGATTCATGAGGATCACGAGCCCCAGGCATATGAGCGCGGCATATTCCGGAGGGCCGAATCTGATGGCAACCCTGGCGAGAAAAGCGGCCATGAGCATGAGCCCTACGACGCTGAAGGTGCCTGCGATAAAAGACCCGATGGCGGAGATCCCCAGCGCAGGTCCGGCCCTGCCTCTTCTGGCCATCTGGTACCCGTCAAGGCAGGTGACAATGCTTGCCGCCTCTCCGGGGATGTTGACAAGAATGGAGGTTGTGGACCCTCCGTACATGGCGCCGTAGAAGACCCCCGAGAGCATGATAATGGCTGAAACAGCGGGCATAGCATACGTCACGGGAAGCAGCATCGATATGGTAGCCGCCGGTCCAATGCCTGGAAGAACCCCGATCAGCGTCCCGATGAAAACACCGATGAACGCGTAGAAGAGATTGGCCGGAACAAGGGCAACGGCAAATCCATTCAGAAGGCTTGTGAAAGCGTCCATGACTTCATCTCGTTAAAACCACAGGACCCCCTGAGGGAGCTGGCACGAGAGCCATTTCTCGAAGATCAGATAGGTAGCCATGGTAACAATGGTCGCCTTGAGCAGAATACCTACCCACTTCCTGTGTTCTACCA
>Ga0214473_10003036_pt1 | contig 20505 bp, 15 predicted proteins | sample RVTome_7_FD_203509 | JGI IMG/M metagenome (GOLD analysis project Ga0214473, IMG submission 203509) | Soil microbial communities from uranium-contaminated site in the Upper Colorado River Basin, Wyoming, United States - RVT98D197 | ecosystem: Environmental > Terrestrial > Soil > Contaminated >... | reverse complement strand
CTGGTGGAGGCGTTAGAAGCTTGTTGAGCCCAGGCTGACGGTCGCGGGTTCGCACCGAGGCGGTCTTTGCCGTCGGTCAGCGCGACTCGACCAGTAGGGCCTGACGCAATCGAGGAGCACACATGCGAACCGCAGAGATTTCACGTCATACGAGCGAGACACAGATTGAAATCAGCCTCGATCTGGACGGAACCGGCAGACACGAGGTCTCCACGGGAATCGGTTTCCTCGACCACATGCTGACTCATCTGGCGGTTCACGGCCTGTTCGACCTGGCCTTGCACGCCCGGGGCGATCTCGAGGTGGACGCCCATCACACGATGGAGGACGTCGCGCTGTGCCTGGGGCAGGCGTTCGACAAAGCCCTTGCCGATCGCAAGGGGATCATCCGGGTGGGAGACTGCTTTGCGCCGATGGATGAGACCCTCGCTCATGTCGCCGTTGATCTATCCGGACGCCCGTACGTGGTGATTCAGGCGGAGTGGCATGCGCCCTGCCTTGGGACGATCCCGAGCACGTTGTTCCAGCATTTCTTTGAGTCCTTCGCAGTTACGGCGCGCTGCAATCTGCACGGGCGCGTCTTGTATGGGCGGGATGACCATCATCAGGCCGAGGCCTTGACCAAAGCCTGGGCACGGGCCTTGGACATTGCCACGCAGCTCGACCCGCGCCGCGTGGGAATCGTCCCTTCCACCAAAGGGACATTATCATGAGACGGGCTTAATCGCAGGCCTGCCCGGGGGTGCCCTGAATGAAGAAGGTCATCTTGATCGACGCCGGAACGGGGAATCTCCGTTCCGTGCAGAAGGCTCTGGAGACCATAGGCGCGGATGTCGAGCGCACGGACGACCCGCGCAGGGTCATCTCCGGCGGGCGCGTGGTGTTGCCTGGAGTGGGCGCGTTCGGCGAGTTCATGTCCGAGTTACGCAGGCGTGGGCTGGATGACGGCATCAGGGAGGTGGAGAAGCGCGGCATTCCTCTGCTGGGAATTTGCGTCGGGATGCAGGCCTTGTTCGACGTCGGAGCCGAGATGGGCCCGCACGCCGGGCTCGGGCTGCTCGCCGGGAGAGTAGTGCAGTTTCAGCCGGCGCCGTCGATCAAGATACCCCACACGGGGTGGAATCAGGTCGAAGTCCGGCATCAGGCGCCGCTCTTTCGATCGATCAAGCCCGGCACGTACGTGTACTTCAATCATTCCTACTATTGCCAGCCGTCGAACTCGTCGGAGGTGCTGGCAACGACCGATTATGGACTCGAGTTCGCCTGCGCCGTCGGCCACGATAACGCCTTCGGCGTGCAGTTCCACCCGGAGAAGAGCCAGTCGGTGGGCTTGAGAATCCTGGAGAACTTCTTGGGAGCGGAATGAGTTTCGTGATCTTTCCCGCGATCGATTTGCGCGGCGGCAAGGTGGTTCGGTTGAAGCAGGGCGACCCCGACCGCATGACGGTGTACAGTCATGATCCTTCGGCGACAGCCGGCCGCTGGCTGCGCACGGGGGCATGTTGGTTGCATGTTGTAGATCTCGATGGCGCATTGGGCGGAGGCGACGCCGCCAATCGTTCCGCGCTCAAAGCGATCCTGCACGCTGCGGATGAATCCGGCGCGCAAGTGCAACTCGGCGGCGGGCTGCGTTCGCTGGATGCAATCGCGGCCGCGCTCGATCTTGGCGTGAGCCGGGCCGTCCTCGGCACGATTGCGATTACGCAGCCGGAAGTGGTTGCGCAAGCCCTGGGTCGGCATGGCGCCGACCGCCTCTCGGTGGCACTCGACGCGCGCAACGGAATGGTCCACGCGGATGGATGGCAATTCGAGAGCCGGATTCCCGCCGGCGAGTTGGCGATTCGAATGCAGGCCGTGGGCGTGCAGTCGCTCGTCTTCACCGATATCGACAGAGACGGGCTGGGCAGTGGGCTGAACACATCGTCTGCTCGCGAGCTGGCGGACGCCTGCGGGCTGGAGGTGATTGCTGCGGGAGGTGTGCAGACGATGGACGATGTGACGGCGGCGCGTGACGCGGGCCTGGCCGGTGTGATCATCGGGCGCGCGCTGTATGAGGGGACGATTCACTTGAGGGAAGCCCTTCAGTCGGCGGGCTCGTGACGCGCGATGGAATCGGAGACCCCGTGCTAGCCAAGCGAATTATCCCGTGCCTGGACATCAAAGACGGGCGTGTGGTTAAGGGCGTGAATTTCGTCAACCTGCGCGATGCGGGCGATCCCGTGGAGCAGGCACGCCTGTATGACGAACAGGGCGCAGACGAACTGGTCTTTCTCGACATCTCCGCAACCCCTGAGAGACGCATGACGACGGTGGAGCTGGTCGCCCGCGTGGCGGAAGCCGTCTTCATGCCGTTTACCGTCGGCGGCGGGATCCGCACAGTGGACGACATGCGCGCCCTGCTGCTCGCCGGCGCGGACAAGGTCAGCCTCAATTCGGCGGCCGTGCGAAGGCCCGAGCTGTTGTCCGAAGGCGCCACGCGCTTCGGCGCGCAATGCATTGTATTGGCGATCGACGCGCATCGGCGCGATGGATCGGGATCGGAAGTCTACGTCAACGGCGGGCGTATTCCGACCGGATTGGATGCGGTGGCATGGGCCGTGCGAGGTGTGGAACTCGGCGCCGGCGAGATCCTCCTCACAAGCATGCAGGCGGATGGCACGCTGGCGGGCTACGATACCGACCTGACCCACGCCGTCGCCGAGGCCGTCTCCGTGCCCGTCATTGCTTCTGGCGGTGCAGGGACGCCCGCCCATTTTGCCGAGGTGCTTACCGAAGGCGGAGCGGATGCGGCGCTGGCGGCATCCTTGTTCCATGATGGCAAGCTGAGAATTGCGGAGCTGAAGGAGGAGCTGCGCGACATGGGCATTCCCGTGAGAATTGCAGTGGGCGATGGCCGGAAAAGCGCACAAAGGAGCGCTCGACCCGGTCTTCCGCCGGCCCAGGGCTCTCCGTCGTGAGGTCCAAGGGAGCATTCGATGCAGGGATCACTGGCTGAGATCAAGTTCGATGCCGCCGGGCTTATCCCCGCCGTCGTGCAGGATGCGGACACGAATGAAGTACTGATGATCGCATACATGAATCAGGAATCGCTTCAACTGACCTTGGCGAAAGGTGAAGCGCATTTCTGGTCGCGCGGTCGGGACGCCATTTGGCGCAAAGGTGCGACATCAGGGAACGTGCTGCGTGTGGTCGAGGTCCGCCTAGATTGCGATGCGGACGCGCTCTTGATCCGAGTCCACCCGGCAGGCCCAGCCTGCCACACGGGAAACCGGAGCTGTTTTTACCGCAGCCTGGTCCGCTGAGCGGAGGGGATACCACTTCCTCGTTCCTCACTCCATGCATGGCCGATTGTACTCCGAGGTAAGGGACCATGAGCCTCCAATGGCTGTTTGACGTGATCCAGGATCGCAAGAGCAATCCATCCGAAACGTCGTACACCTCGAGCCTTTTCGCCGCCGGCCTGCCGAAGATCGCGCAGAAGGTCGGCGAAGAGAGTGTCGAAGTTGTGGCGGCCGGATTGGTGCAAGATGACCAACGCTTGGTCGAAGAGGTCGCCGATCTCGCCTTTCACACGCTCGTGCTTCTCTCGGCGCGCGGCCTGAGCCCCTCCCACGTCGTCGCCGAATTGCTGAGGCGCCACAAGTGACGAGGATCTTCCTGCTCGATATTGACGGCGTGCTCCTAGAACCCAGGGGCTATCGCGCCGCATTGCGTGGCACGATCCACCGCTTCACCGATTCGCACCTGGAGGTCGAGGAAGAGACCCTGGAGGAGCTGGAACGGCGCGGTATTTCGAGCGAGTGGGACATGGCCCCGCTCTTGCTGGCCGCCTACTGGGCCGAGATCCTGTCGCGCCAACCCATTCCCGATCTGCCTTCAGATGTCGCTTCCGCCGCCAGCGCGATAAGCCGCCAACGGACGGCGGATGTTTCGAGGGGCTTCGTCGTTCCCGAGTTTGCCCTCGTCTCTGGGCAATACCCCGCAACCACGGCCTTCCGCGCCGGAAGTTTTCCCTCAATTCCGAACGGCCTGCGGAGGAACCTGCTGACCGAAACACGCAACGTCCACCTGTCCCGCACCACGCGGACATTCCAGCAGTTCACGCTTGGCAGCAGACAGTACGCAGAAACCTACGGGCTGCCTGCAGAATTCGAGAGTGAATCTCTGTTGCGCAGCCATGACACATCCAACATCGATGACAAGATCCGTGCGGTGCTGCGCAAATCGGGTCACCTCGCCGCGATCACGTCGCGGCCGTCGAGGCCGCCACGCGAGCTTGCACAGTCGAGCGTCGGCTACGCGCCCGAAGCGGAGCTCGCCCTGGAGTTGGTCGGCATGGCCGATATACCTCTGGTGGCGTTCGGGAAGCTCGAATACCTTGCAGCCCGGGAGGGCCTCGACCCGGCTGCCCTGGTGAAACCGTCGCCGTTCCAGGCGCTGGCTGGAGTGCTGGCCGCGTGGACCGGCCAAGAATGGTCTTCCCTGCAGGCCGCTGATCATTGGCGCAGGACCGGTTCATTGAACGGATTGTTCGGCCGATTGCCAAAGACCTTCGAAATAATCGTTGTCGAAGACACGATGGGAGGAATACACGCCGTCCGAGCGGCCGCGGGTATCCTGAGAAGTGCCGGGCTAGAAGTCGGCGTCCGTGCGATTGGACTGACTTCGGGAAGCCCGGCAAAGGCCTCCGCGTTCGAGAGCGCAGGCGTGCGGCACTCCCGAGATTGGCAAGCCTTGATCGACGACCTTGGCCTTTAGCCGTGATCAGCACCCTGACGGGCGTCATGCTCCCACGTGATGACATGGACGAAGCGCCGCGCACCATCGCCGAGGCCTGGCGCGCGACGCTCCCTTTCTTGGCCTGCTCGACCACCTCGGCTCGCTGCGGCGCCCGAACGTACATCGCCACATGCAGCCGGCCCCTGTAGTTTCCCAGGATCATCGCCATAGAACCCCAGTTTGGATGAACAACATCCCATTTCCGGCGTGACTTCCTCCACTGTGGGCCTGCTATGCGGGGGCCTACCTTTAATAGGCAATCCGATTTGGACAGTCGGCCCGGTGTTGTGCCGGGATTGCACTTCCCGGGGAATACCTGGAGGAGTCATTGGATCGCGCACCGGAATGGGAGAATGGGGCGGCTCCCCGGAGTGTCCTCGTCGTCGGCGGAGGCGTGGGGGGGATGCGCGCCGCCATCGATCTGGCTGAAGCCGGGATCCACGTCTACCTGCTGGAAACACTCCCCTCGCTGGGGGGCCGCGTATCTCAGTTGGGTTTCATGTTCCCCACTCACGACTGCGTGCTTTGCCGGGGAACCTCCGACCACGGCTTCGGCTGCACCCGGCCTTCCATCACCCCGGCCCTTCTCGACTACAACCGACACCCCAACATCACGCTGATCACCTCCGCCGACCTGAAATCCTGCGACGGGGTTGCCGGCGATTTTCGTGTTGGCCTCGAGCAGCGGCCGCAGTACGTCGATCCCACCCTGTGCATCAACTGCGGGCGCTGCGCGCAGGTGTGCCCGGAGGAACGCCCAAGCGGTTTCCAGCTTGGGATGAGCACCCGCAAAGCCATCGACAAGTCGGCGCCGCGCTCGGTCCCCAATGCCTACTACCTGCTCGAGAAGACGCCGCACTGCGACGATTGTCGAAAATGCGTCGAGATCTGCCCGACAGGGGCAGTGAACCTCGACGTCGAGCCCGAGCGGTCCGAGATCCACGTCGGGGCGATCATCCTGGCCATGGGGTTCCAGCCCTTCGACGCAGCCGGCATGCCCGAACTGGGTTACGGTCGGATCGCCAACGTCATCACCTCGATGCAGTATGAACGGCTTGCCTCGAGGTCGGGCCCGACCGAAGGGGTCGTGCGCCGCGTTTCGGACAGCCAGGTCCCCAAACGGATCGCCTGGCTGCAATGCGTCGGATCGCGCGACCAGCAGAACCCGTACTGCTCATCGATCTGCTGCATGTATGCGACCAAGCAGGCCATGCTCGCCAAGCAGAGGATCGAAGATGTCGATTGCCACATCTTCACGATGGACGAGCGCGCTTTCAATAAGGAATACAACCAGTATTACCGCCAGGCGCGGGATGCATTCGGCATCCGCTATACCCGCTGCCGTATATCGGCCCTGGAAGAGGACCCGGCCACAAGCGAGGTCATCCTGCGTTACCCCGGCGGCCGCGAGCACTTATCTTCGGCTCCAGGCCAGGGGATGGTACGCGAAGAGCGGTTCGACCTCGTCGTCCTGGCCGTCGGGATCCGGCCGCCGTCGAAAGCGGTCGAGATCGCCCGCACGCTCGGCATCGAGCTGAATGAGTACGGTTTTTGCGAGACGGACAAGTTCAATCCGTTGACCTCCTCCCGGCCGGGGGTGTTCGTGTGCGGTGCTTTCGCCTCTCCCAAGGAGATCGCCGAGTCCATCATCGATGCCTCCGGGGCAGCGGCCGAAGTGATGCGCCTGATGCGGGATCAAATCGGACGCCGGACTTTCAGCCGGGCCCAACCGTTCGTGAGCGAGAACGGGTTCCCGTGCGAAATCCCCCTGGATGTCTCGAGCGACAAGGTCGCTGTAGCCTTGTGCAGTTGCGCAGGCGAGATCAGCGACGTCATCGACATGACCAGGGTCAAGGAGTACGTCTCAGGCCTTAAGGGTGTCGCCAACGCAGAGGTCGTACCGATCGCGTGTCTTCCGGCGGGTCTGGAGCGCCTGGCGGATCTGTTGCGGGAGGGCGGAGCGCGCCGCCTGGTGATCGGAGCATGCAGCCACCGGACTCATGAGCCGCTCTTCCAGCGTCTGCTGGCTGAGGCGGCGGTCAATCCCTATCTGGTTGAGATGGTCAATCTGCGCGAACACTGTGCCTGGGTCCATGCTTCCGATCCGGCCGGCGCGACGCGCAAAGCCTGCGAGCTGCTGCGCGTCGCCGTCAAGCGTGTGCAGGCTGCCCAACCGGTATTCAAAGAACAGCGTGAGCCGGCGCGTGCAGCGCTGGTGATCGGCGGGGGCGTTTCAGGCATGACCGCCGCTCTGGCGATCGCTGACGCCGGCTACGATGTACACCTGGTCGAGAAGACCGAGACGTTGGGCGGGAACCTGCACCACGTGTACTTCGTCGCCGAGGGCGACAACCCTCAACGTCTCCTGCGCGATCTAGTGAACCGGGTCGTAGCTCACGAGCGCATCCGTCTACTGCTCGGGAGTCAAGTCGTCCAACACACCGGAAGCGTCGGGGACTTCCGAGCAGTCATTCGGCGGCGCTCGAGTGACGGCCCGGGCCGGCTGGAAGAGGTCCGCCACGGCGTGACGATCATGGCCACAGGCGGGGCCGAGGCTTCGAACCCCAGGTATCTGCTTGGTCAGGATCCTCGGGTGATACGGCAGTCGGCACTCGAGGAGTTGTTGGCCCACCATCCCGAGCGAGCCGCGCGGCTACGGTCGGTCGTCATGATCCAATGCGTGCAGACGGAAGACGCGCCTGAATACTGCTCGAGAGTTTGTTGCCTCAACACAATCAAGAACGCGCTCCGGCTGAAGATGCTCAACCCTGAGTGCCAGGTGGTGATCCTTTACAAGAACATCATCAGCTACGGCTTCCGCGAGAAGTATCACGTGGAAGCTCGCCGGCGAGGGGTGCTTTTCGTGCGCTACACCGACGAAGAGCCTCCGCTGGTCCGCCTCGAGCCGCGCAGCGTCCGCCAGACGCTGGTCGTCAATATCAAAGAACACATCTTCGGCAGGGAGCTGGCCTTCGAGCCCGATCTCCTGGCCCTGAGCATGTCGATTGTCCCGTCGGAAGAAACGCCCGCTCTGGCGCAGCTTTTCGGCATGCCCCTCTCGGAGGAAGGGTTTCTCCAGGAGGCTCACCCCAAGATGCGTCCGATGGATTTCGCCGACGACGGGATCTACCTTGCCGGAATGGCCCATTACCCGAAGTTCATCGAGGAAAGCATCGCCCACTCGCTGGCATGCGCCGGGAGGGCGCTGACCGTCCTCAGCCGGCCGACGATCCAACTGGGCGGCGTCGTCGCCGTGGTTGACTCACAGGGCTGCACCGGATGCCTGACCTGCGTTCGGACTTGCCCGTTCGGGATCCCGGCGATGCGCTATGACCGCCAGGGTGTCGGCGGATTGGGCGGGGCGGCCTGGATCGATCCGGCGCGCTGCCATGGCTGCGGGACGTGCACGGCCGAGTGTCCGGCGCGGGCGATCCAGCTGCGCAACTATACGGACGAGCAGATCGATGTGGGGCTCGGGCGTTGGGAGGTCCCGGCGCTGTGTGCGGAGGACGACAGACGATAGACGATGGACGATAGACGATGGACGACAGCCCGCGGACCGGAGACCGATGACGGGAGGCCGGCTGATCGCTCGGCGAGGCCGGTCTTCAGTCTCCCGTCTCCCGTCTATTCCGTCGTCCGCCGTCCGTCGTCCGTCGTCGGTGAAGGCGCATGAGCAAGTCACAAGACTTCCGCCCGGAGCTGACCGCCTTCACCTGCATCTACTGCGGCTACATGGCCGCCGACACCGCAGGTTCGCTGCGGCTTGAATACCCGGCCAACGTAAAGCTGGTCCGTCTGCCCTGCACTGGAAAGACGGACATTCAATACTTGTTGGATGCTTTCGATCAGGGAGCGGACGGGGTTTACGTCGTCGCCTGCAGCCTGGGTAATTGCCACCATGTGCGGGGGAATGAGCGCGGGAGAGCCAGAGTCGAACGCGCCAGGGAGATCCTTGAAAGCGTGGGGATCGAACCGGAACGGTTGGAGATGTTCTTCGTCTCAGGCGGGATGGGTGCTACATTTGCTGAGATCGCTCGAGGCATGACCGAGCGCGTCCGAAAACTCGGGCCGAGCCCCGTCAAGAACGCAAGGAGGGTTGCCGCCGAGCAAGCCGCCTGATCGCGCATACCTCTCGGTCGGACAGCAATCGGACCGGGCGCAAGTCGCCCGGTCCGATTGGGTTTTACGCGTTATGTAGTTGCATCCCGCCTCTTGTGTCTTATGTTTCACCCGTCGTCTCCATCCATTTTCCGACAGCGCGCTATTTCCCGATCAGCCGGTAGAACTCCTCTCGCAGTCGCGGCTCCTCGCGGAACTTCCCTCTCTGGGCCGTCGTAGTCATGTTCACCCCATGCTTCTTCACGCCTCTAAGCGAAGCGCAGCTGTGCTGGCCTTCGACCACGACCATCACACCGAGAGGGTTCAACACATCCTGTAGCGCGTCGGCGACCTGGTTGGTCAGACGTTCCTGCACCTGGAGGCGACGGGCATACATGTCCAGGATGCGCGGGATCTTGCTCAAGCCGATGATCTTGTCAGTCGGGACATAGGCAACATGGGCTTTCCCGGTGAAGGGGAGCATGTGATGCTCGCACATCGAACTGAACGGGATGTCGCCGACGACGACCATCTCGCCTTCGCCGTATTCAACGTCGAAAAGCGCCCCGTTCACAAGGGTGTTCGTGTCCTGTGCATAACCCTCAAGCATCTCGGCGTACATGCGCGCCACACGCTGCGGTGTCCCCTTGAGCCCATCGCGTTCCGGATCTTCGCCGAGGTTGGTCAGTATCTGGTATACCGCTTGTTCGACGGCGCCTTCGGGCGACATGCGGAGCCCTTCGTCCTCGATCGCCACATCGAACAAGACCTCGCGCAGGTCCGCGGCTGGCTTCGATCCGACCATTGAGTTGTCCATCCGCTTGTACCCCTTCCTTAGGTAGTCTTTCCTCGATCACCCTGGTAGCTCACCGCAACAACAGGCGACCGACCGGGCCCCGGAGCCGTCGTTCGGTTCCGTCGATCAGGACGAGACAGGGCCCGAGGTTCTTACCCGTTCTCTTGCTTGGGCCCGCGCACCGAGTGACTTTTCTCCGGACAGGCTAGCCTGGCGAATGCGGGAGATGCCATCCTGCGCTCGCGCCAGTACCGATCAAAAGGATGAAGTTTCTCTCCATCCCGTATGACATCCGGCACTGGGGCCGGCTCCTGCCCGAGCCCTATCATACATTTGAGCCCCACGCCGGGAGTGTCAGTCAATGGTGCGGCAGTGGGCGTCCTACCGGATCCATTGGGGTTGGCGGGTGGTGGAAGTCCTCCCAGGCTTCCACCGCGTGCCTCATTGGCATTTGTGATATGGCGCACAAACTGTGACCGACAGGAACCCTGGAATGGAACATGCGCTGACACGCCCGGAGGCCACTCCTCCGGATTCTTTCCCTGTCGGCGCCGTCCTGGTCGTCGGGGGCGGGATCGCCGGGATGCAGGCCAGCCTGGACCTGGCCGACCAGGGCTATCGGGTCCACTTGGTTGAGCGCAAGTCGGCCATCGGCGGTCACATGGCGCAGCTCGACAAGACCTTCCCCACCAACGATTGCGCCATGTGCACCATCAGCCCCAAACTGGTCGAAACCGGCCGGCACCTGAACATTGACCTCAGGGTCGACAGCGAAGTGGTCGCAATCGACGGCCAGGCCGGCGACTTCACGGTCACGCTGCGCCACCACCCGCGCTATATTGACCCCACGAAATGCGTCGGGTGTGGGGACTGCGCCGACGTTTGCCCGGTCGTCATTCCCGATCCGTTTAATGAAGGCTTGTCCAATCGACGGGCCGCCCATAAGCTCTACCCCCAGGCCGTTCCCAACGCTTACGCCATTGAGAAGCTGGGGATCTCACCTTGCCGAGACGCCTGCCCGGCCGGACAGCGAGCCCAGGGCTACATCGCCTTGATCCGCGAAGGGCGCTACGACGATGCCCTGCGGGTGATCAATGAGGACAACCCCTTCCCCGGCATCTGCGGCCGCATCTGCAATCACCGCTGCGAGGACGCCTGCAATCGCGGATTGGTCGATGAACCGATTAACATCCGCGCACTGAAGCGATTCGTCACCGATCGGGTCTACGAGAAACCTCGCCAACCGCGCCCGCCGGCCGAGCGGGTCTATTCACAGAGAGTAGCAATTATCGGTGCCGGGCCGTGCGGGCTGACCGCTGCCCAGGATTTGGCTCAGCTCGGCTACGGCGTAACGGTGTTCGAGAGCTTGCCCGTCGCCGGGGGCATGCTCAGGGTCGGTGTTCCTGAGTACCGACTGCCGACCGAGATCATCGAACGCGAGGTCGCAGACATCCTCGACCTGGGCATCGATCTGCGGCTCAACACGCGCATCGACGATTTGGACCGGCTTTTCGATGAGGGGTTCGAGAGTGTGCTCATCGCCGTCGGCGCCCACGAAGGAATACGCTTGCCCATCCCTGGTGCGGATCTGGACGGCGTTTGGATCAACACCCGGTTCTTGCGCGATGTGCGGCTCGATAACCCCCCGCCCCTCGGACGGCGAGTGCTTGTGCTTGGCGGCGGCAACGTCGCCATCGACTGTGCGCGAACCGCGGTCCGGCTCGGCGCCGAAGTCCACCTGGCTTGTTTGGAGCCGCGCCAGGCCATGCCCTGCCACCCCTGGGAGGCGGATGAAGCCGAGGCCGAAGGCGTCCTTATCCATCCGAGTCGCTCCTTCCTGCGCGTCGTAGCCAATGACGCCGGCCATGCGGCCGGCGTGGCCTGCGCCCGGGTGAGACACTTCGCTTTCGACAACGAGGGGCGGCTGACGGTCGAAACGGCACCCGGGTCGGAGCACGTCCTCGAAGCCGACACGGTGATATTCTCCGTCGGGCAGCGAGCCGGTTTGGCTTTCATCCCTGACGACGCCGGGGTTGGCGTCACCCGGCAGCGAACCATCGCCGTAAACCCGAACACGATGGCCGCCACCCGGCCAGGCGTCTTCGCCGCCGGCGATAGTGTCTCCGGAACAGCCTTCGTCATCGAAGCCGTCGCTTCCGGGCACAAAGCCGCCGAGAGCATCCATCGTTATCTGCGAGGCGATGATCTCGAACCGCCCTCCCGGCCGGAACTGCCGGTCGTCAGTTTCACCCGCGCCGAACTTCAGGAGCGCGTCGCCCTTGGCCAGATCAAGCCCGCCGGACGCGTGCCGATGCCGGAACTCTCTGTCGGCCAGCGACTGGATGGCTTCCACGAGATCGAGTGCGGCTATACCGACGAACTGGCTCAGACCGAGGCGGCCCGTTGTCTGGCGTGCGCCATTTGCTCCGAGTGTCTCTCCTGCGAGTATGTTTGCGGCACTAAGGCCATCAATCACGACATGGTCGAGCAGATCGAACAGGTACAAGTCGGTGCGCTCGTGTTGGCCCCGGGGTATCAGGTATATAGGGCCGAGCTGTCGCAGGAGTACGGCCTGGGCCGCTATCCAAATGTGGTGACTTCGCTGCAACTCGAGCGGCTGCTGTCGGCTTCGGGCCCCACCAAAGGCCATGTCAACCGTCCCTCCGACGGTGGACCGGCGAAACGGATTGCGTTCCTGCAGTGTGTCGGATCGCGCGATCAGAGCCACGACTATTGCTCCGCCGTCTGCTGCATGTACGCCGCCAAAGAGGCGGTGATGATCCGCGAGCACGACCCGCAAGCGCAGGTCCACGTTTTCATGATGGATATGCGGGCTTTCAGCAAGGGATACGAGGCGTACTATCAACGGGCGCGCAATCGGTATGAGATCGAATACACACGCTGCCGGGTCTCACAACTCCGCGAGGATGAGGCAACCGGGGATCTTCTGGTCCGCTACGCGCGTGGCCTCAACGAGGCCGAAGGTCAAGACGTGAGCCAGGCGACCGTCTACGCCGAGGAGAAGTTCGACCTGGTTGTGCTTTCCGTCGGCATGGAAATCTCGGAGTCCGTCCGGGCGCTTGGGTCTCAGCTCGGGATAGAACTAGACGATTACGGTTTTTGTCACACGCCTCTCTTCAACCCGCTGCAGACTTCTCGCCCAGGGATCTACGCCGCAGGCCCTTTCCGTGAGCCAAAGGACATCCCGGAGTCGATCCTCGACGCTACTGGCGCTGCCGCCGGAGTCGCCGGCCTATTGGCGCCAGCACGACACAGCCTGACACGTATAGCCGAATACCCGCCCGAGCGGGATGTCAAGGCTGAGCCGCCTCGGGTCGGTGTGTTCGTCTGCCACTGCGGGTCGAACATCGGCGGGTACCTCGATGTCCCCGGTGTCGCCGAGGATGCTCTCCAGCTACCGGGCGTCGTGCATTCTGAACACAATCTGTACACCTGCTCCCAGGACAGCATTGCTCACATCACCGAGCAGGTCCGAGAGCTTGGGCTCAACCGGGTGGTCGTCGCCGCGTGCACACCGATGACCCACGCTCCGCTGTTTCAGGACAGCATTCGTGCCTCCGGCCTAAACCCAGGCTTGTTCGAGATGGCCAACATTCGCAACCAGTGCTCCTGGGTGCATTCGAACGATCGGCGTGCAGCCACGCAGAAGGCCGGCGAGCTCATCCGGATGGCCGTCGCCCGGGCGGGGACTCTCCGGCCGCTCACCACAACCCAAGTCGCCATCCAACAGCGGGCCCTCGTCGTCGGCGGCGGCGTGGCCGGGATGACGGCCGCCGTCTCCCTGGCGGACGCCGGATTTCCCGTCGAGCTCGTAGAGAAAACAGGCGCCCTGGGCGGCAATCTCCGGCACGTCTTCTCAACTGTGGAGGGCTCCGACCCGCAAGCCTTCCTGCGAGATTTGATCCAATGCGTCGACTCGGAACCGAGAATCGCCGTGCACCTCGGATGCCAGGTCGTCCGGACGAGCGGTTTCGTGGGCCGGTTCATCAGCACCCTGCGCACCAGCCTCGGCGATGAGATCGAGGTCAACCACGGCGCGACGATCTTGGCCACCGGCGGACGCGAATATCGCGGGGATGAGTACGCGTACGGCGTCAGTCCGAGGGTCGTAACCGGCCAGGAATTCGAGTCGCTCCTCGCCTTTGCCGGTGGGCAGAGCCCCGCGCTGGAGGGACAAACCGGCGCCACCTGGAAGGTAGTGGGTGAGGAACTGCCGAATGATGTGGTCATGCTGCTGTGCGTCGGGCCAGCCTCGAGCTTCTGCGGCCGAACCTGCTGCGCCACCGCCCTCAAGAACGCGCTTGCCCTCAAGCGTCTGAACCCCGAAGCTCGGGTGACAGTCCTGTACAAGGACATCCGTACCTACGGATTCAAGGAGCGACTGTACACCCAGGCACGCCAGGCAGGTGTGATCTTCGTCCGTTACGAAGACGAGTCGCCTCCGTCTGTCCATATGGAGGGCGACCGATTGGAGGTCGCCGTTCGCGACCTGACCCTGGGCGTTGAGATTCGGTTGCACCCGGACCTGCTGATGCTGAGCAATCCGATCGTGCCGCCGAAAGAAACGCACAAGATCGCCAGCCTCTTCAAGGTTCCGGTAGACGCCGACGGATTCTTCCTCGAGGCGCATGTCAAGCTACGGCCGGTGGATTTCGCCTCCGAAGGCCTTTTCATGGCCGGGCTGGCCCATTATCCGAAGTTTGTCGATGAAGTGATCGTCCAGGCGCAGGCTGCGGCGGCCCGCGCCGGTCGTCTCCTGACACACTCGAGTCTGACCGCCGGAGGGATTGTCGCCGAGGTGGATCCGGAGAAATGCGTCGGCTGCCTGACCTGCGTTCGGATCTGTCCGTTCGACGTGCCGAAGGTCGTCGGCGAAAGGGCCGGGGTGGGCGGCATCCTGGGAACAGCCTATATCGAGCCATCGGTGTGCCAGGGATGCGGCAATTGCGTCGCCGAATGTCCGGCCAAGGCCATTCACCTGGCGAACTACGACGACAACCAGATCATGGTCAAATTGGATGCCCTACTTGTGGAGGATCAGAGCGGATCACATGCCTGAGTACAACTCGCAGATCATCGCATTCTGCTGCACGCACTGCGCATACAACGCGGCCGATCTGGCCGGGAGTCTGCGGATTCAGTACCCGCCGGCGATCAAGATCGTCCAGGTGCCTTGCAGCGGCCGGGTGGACACACTCCACCTGCTGCATGCCTTCGAGGACGGCGCCGACGGCGTGCTGGTGGCCGGTTGACTGCCCGGCGACTGCCATTACCTGGAAGGTAATGTCAACGCCCAGCGCAGGGTGCAGCATGCGCGGGAATTGATTGAAGCCATCGGCCTGCAAGGTCAGCGCCTGCAGATGATTCATCTGTCATCGGCAATGGCCGGACAGTTCGCCTTTGCCGCCGCAGAAATCGCTGCGGAGGTGAGCCGCATGGGGCCGAGTCCACTGCGTGGCAACGGAGCCGGTGGGCAGGACCGCCCCAGCGAAGAAGAGCACCGACAGGAAGATGACGTCCTCAACTCTTGAGACCCTGGCGCGGTTCGAGCTATTCGTCGGCCTACCTGAGGAGGCCCTGGCGGAAGTCGCTCGCCTTGTGACCGAAGAGCGGCATTCCGAGGGTGAGTTGCTCTTCTCCGAAGATTCGCCGGCCAATAGACTGTATCTGATCCTTAGCGGCAGGGTCAGTCTCGAGAAGCTGGTTCAGTTGGGGCGCTCTGGAACCCCACGGCGAGCCACGATCGCCGTCCTTGGGCCATGGCAGGCTATCGGATGGTCAAGCATGGTCGCCCCTTACATCTATACCTCATCGGGCATCTGTCTCGAGGAGAGCCACATGCTGGCCATTCCCGGTGAGGATCTGCGTCGGCTGATGGCCAGTCGGCCGGATACCGGCTACGTGCTCATCGGCCGAGTGGCCACGATCATCCGCGCCCGGCTGGCAAGCACAACTGCCATGCACACATACTTCCTTTCGATCGTCTCGCATGAGCTCAAGCGGCCGATCGCCGCCGTAGAAAACTACATTCAGATCACCCTGGGTGGCTACGCAGGTGAGATCAGCGACAAGCAGCGGCGTCTACTCGAACGCAGCGCAATCCGCCTGAGCGATCTGCGCGCCCTGATAAGCGACATCCTGGATTTTGCCCGGATCCAGCCTGACCAGATTCGAGCCGATTTCGAATGGGTCGACCCACAGGAGATTGGGTCCGAGGCCATCGAAGAGGTTCGACTGGCTGCCTCTCAGAAGAACATTCGCCTGAAAGCGATCGGCCCCACGCAGTTCAAGCCGATCGTCGCCGCTAGGCGCCGCTTGAGACAAGTCATCTCGAACTTGCTGGCCAATGCGGTCAAGTTCTCGCCTGAAAACAGCACGGTGACCCTTTCGGCGTCCGACCAGCCCGAGGCCCTGTTGATCGAAGTGCTCGACGAAGGCATCGGGATCCCGACGGAGGACCAGGCACACATCTTCGATGACTTCTTTCGGGCCGCTAACGTCGGCGACAGCGGCGGTTCCGGTCTGGGTCTATCCATCGCCAAGAAGATCCTAGATGCCCATGAGGGAAGCATAGAGATAGAAAGCCCTTACCAGTCGGACAAGAGCGGCACAAAGGTCATGGTCAGGATCCCGCGTACGCTCACCTTGCCACAAGACCGGGAACCCCGGTCGGCCGAGCCAGTCTCCAACACGCAGGACCGGGTCGCACGAGTTGGGACCCAAGACGACGAAAGGCGACCAGCGTGAAGAAGCAACCTTTCATCTTGATCGTCGATGACGATCCGGACATCCTCGATGGGATCACGGCGGTGCTGGAAACTCGGCCCTACCGGCTGGCTACTGCTCGCGATGGGCTACAGTGCATGGAGCTGGTTCGTCAGGAGACCCCCGACCTGCTCATCCTGGACATGCTCATGCCTCGCATGGACGGATTCGCGGTGATCCGGAGCCTGCGCAGCGATCCAAAGTATGCCGGGGTACCGATCATCGTTTTGACAACGGTCATCGAAGACGCGGCCTACCGCCGCTACGAGCTTGAGACTGGCATAGCCATGGACATCCAGGGCTATCTCGAGAAGCCCGGAACGCCTGATGATCTTCTCCGCAAAGTAAGCAACATCGTTGACCAACCGTTCATCATTGTGGCCGATGATGACCCGGATATCCTGGAGGCTGTCACCACCGTCCTGGCAACACAGCCATACAGAGTGGCGACGGCCCAGGACGGCATGCAATGCCTTGAGATCGTCCGTAAGCAGACACCGGATCTGCTGATCCTGGATCTCCTGATGCCAAGGATGGATGGGTTTGGCGTGATTCGGGAACTTCGGAGCGATCCGGCGTTTTCCGGTTTGCCGATCCTTGTCCTCACGACGGTCGTGGAGGACGCAAGCCGCAGGCGCTACGAGCTCGAGACGGGCCAGGACCTGCGCGTGCGTTCCTACTTGCAGAAGCCAGTCTCGCCTCAGGAATTGCTACGCATTGTGGGCCAGGCTTTGGAGAGTGTCCATCCGTGATGTCAGACCGCAGCGTGGATCCTGTCACCGGCGCCGTCCTCGTCCTAGGAGGGGGTATCGCCGGCATGCAGGCCAGCCTCGACCTAGCCGATCAGGGCTTCCTTGTATACCTGGCCGAGAGCAAGTCCGCAATTGGCGGTCACATGGCTCAGCTCGACAAGACTTTCCCCACCAACGACTGCGCCATGTGCACGATCAGTCCCAAGCTGGTCGACGCCGGCCGTCATCACAATATCCGCGTATTGGTCGATACTGAGGTCCTTAATGTCGAAGGCCAGGCGGGAAACTTCACGGTTACCCTTCGCCGCAAGCCACGCTACGTCGATCCCCTCAAGTGTGTCGGCTGTGGCGACTGCGCCGAGGTTTGTCCCGTCTCGCTCCCGGATCTCTTCAATGAGGGGCTGGCGCAGCGCCGCGCCGCCTACAAGCTGTACCCTCAAGCAGTGCCGAACGCTTTTGCCATCGAGAAGCTCGGGGTCGCGCCATGTCGAAACGCTTGTCCTGCCGGACAACGGGCCCAGGGCTACATTGCCCTGATCAGCGAAGGCAGGTACCGAGAGGCGCTTCGGGTGATCAAGGAGGACAACCCCTTCCCCAGTGTTTGTGGCCGGACCTGCCACCACCCGTGCGAAGGCCACTGCGCGCGCGCCCTGGTTGACGAGCCGGTGAGCATCATGTCTCTTAAGCGGTTCGTCGTCGACTACGCTCTAGCCTATGGCCGAGAGAACGTGCAGCCTGTGGCCCGCACGCGCCCTGAGTGGGTCGCGGTCGTGGGCGCGGGACCAGCCGGACTGACGGCGGCCCACGACCTTGTCAAGTTGGGCTACGGCGTGACTGTATACGAGGCGCTGCCCGTTGCGGGGGGGATGATGCGAGTGGGTATCCCCGCCCACCGCCTGCCCAAAGGCGTGCTTCAGCAAGACATCGACGACATCCTCGCCATGGGCGTTATCCTCAAGACGAATTCTCCGGTTCGCGATCCTCGCCGGCTGCTAGAGGAGGGCTACAGCGCCGTCTGTCTGGCCACAGGCATCTCCTCGCGCGATCCCTCTCTCGGCCTGGAGGGGGAGGAAGCCGAAGGGGTGATCTCCGCCGCCACCTTCCTGCGCAAGATCAACCTGGGCGAACCGGTCGCGGTTGGAGACCATGTGGCCGTCGTGGGTGGGGGGATCACCGCCCTCGACGCTGCCGCTGTCGCTCGCCGACTGGGTGCACACGAAGTCATTCTGGCCCTCGACCGCCCTCGCGGTGAACTCCCCGCGTACAGCTGGGAGATGGACGCCCTTGAGGCGGAGGGCATCCGTGTGATGGAGCACACTACTGCCACCCGAATCCTCACCCAAGGTGGGCGGACAGTTGGCATTGAGCTAGCTCGCGTGGCGAAGGGCTTCGTCACAGACGATCGCGGCCGACGCCGACCCAAGCTCGAACCGGGCTCGGAACTCTCGCTCGACGTGGACACCGTCGTCGTCACGGTTGGGCAGCAATCGGACTTGTGTTTTCTCGACGCCAAATACGACGAGCTGACCGCTGACCCCGGAACCCTCTCCAGCGAGATCCCCGGCCTTTTCGTCGTTGGGGGCCGGAAGACTGGGGCCAGCTTCATCATTGAGGCGATCGCCCTCGGGCATCGTGTCGCCACCTCTGTCGATCGCTACCTTCAAGGCGAAGCGCTTCAGGCGACGGCGGGTATGGCGCCTCCGGTCGTCAAACTCACCCGAGAGGTTTTGCAGCAGCGCGTTGCCGATGGACTGGTCGCCCTTCGCCCGCGGACTGAAGCTGCCCTTCTGCCGATGGAGGAGCGGATCGCGGGCTTCCGGGAGGTCGTGCTGGGCCTCACCGAGCATCAAGCCAAGTACGAGGCGCAGCGCTGCATGCAATGTGGGCTGTGCTCCGAGTGTCTCGCCTGCGTATACGCCTGCGGGGTCGATGCAATCGACCACGACATGGTCGAGAGTACTGAACAGGTCCAGGTTGGCTCCGTGATCCTGGCTCCGGGCTACAAGGTTTACCAGGCCGAGGCCGCCGGCGAGTATGGCCTGGGTCGTTACCCCAACGTTGTCACTTCCCTGCAACTGGAGCGTATGCTCTCCGCCTCCGGCCCGACCGAGGGTCATGTGCAACGGCCGTCTGATGGGCGGCCTCCGCGCCGCGTGGCCTTCCTGCAGTGCATCGGCTCGCGCGATCAGACCCACGATTACTGTTCAGCCGTATGCTGCATGTACGCCACCAAAGAGGCCATCCTAGTCAAAGAGCACAACCCGGACACTGAGATTAACGTCCTGATGATGGATGTGAGGGCTTTCAGCAAGGGCTACCAGGCGTATTACGAAAGGGCGCGCGAGAAGCACGGCGTCAAATACACGCGCTGCCGGGTGTCACAACTGAGGGAGGACCCAGAGACCAGGGATCTGATCATCCGCTACTCGAAGGAAGCGGGACCAGAGATCGACGGTCTATCATCGCACACGGCCTCGCACCAGTCGCTCGCTGTTGAAGAGGCGTTCGAATTGGTTGTGCTTTCCGTCGGCATGGAGATCTCACAAGAAGTCCAGACCCTGGCGGGCGACCTGGGTGTCGCGCTCGACGAGTATGGATTCTGCAAAACAGTTGCCTTCCAGCCAGTAGAAACGTCACGACCGGGCATCTTTGCCATCGGCCCGTTTCGCGAGCCAAAAGACATCCCCGAGTCCGTGGTTGACGCCAGCGGCGCGGCGGGTCTCGCTGCGACGCTGCTGGCGCCGGCGCGGGATACGCTCGCCTCCGCGCCGGTCTACCCGCCTGAGCGAGAAGTCAGCCGTGATGGGCCGCGGCTGGGCGTCTTCGTGTGCCATTGCGGCACAAACATCGCCGCCCATGTAGATGTTGAGGACGTTGCAGCCTTCGCCGCTCAACTCCCGCACGTGGTTCACGCAGAACACATGCTCTATGCTTGCTCCCAGGACAGTACGACATTGATTCAGCAACGCATCTCAGAGCAAGACCTCAACCGCGTCGTCGTCGCCTCATGCACTCCCCTGACCCACGGACCGTTGTTCCAGGATTGTCTTCAGAAGGCCGGGCTGAACAGTCATCTACTCGCCATGGCGAACATCCGCAATCATTGCTCGTGGGTGCACTCGGATGAGCCAGACCTGGCGACGGACAAGGCGAAGGATCTGGTTCGCATGGCTGCCGCCCGGGCTTCTACCTTGTCTCCGCTGTCGAAACTTCCGGCCCCGGTTCGGCAAGCCGCCCTGGTCATCGGCGGCGGGCCGGCGGGAATGAACGCCGCCCTTATGTTGGCCAGCC
>Ga0214473_10003035_pt1 | contig 20508 bp, 23 predicted proteins | sample RVTome_7_FD_203509 | JGI IMG/M metagenome (GOLD analysis project Ga0214473, IMG submission 203509) | Soil microbial communities from uranium-contaminated site in the Upper Colorado River Basin, Wyoming, United States - RVT98D197 | ecosystem: Environmental > Terrestrial > Soil > Contaminated >... | reverse complement strand
TAGGGAAATACATCCTTTATATGACCATTCACATTCTCATCCTTTCGGTGTTCGCCTTAGGGTTCAATCTCCTTTTAGGTTATACAGGCCTGCTCTCTTTTGGCCAGGCAGGATTCTTTGCAATGGGAGCTTATGCTTCAGCCAAAATTCTTCTCGTCATCCCATCGCTCTTGTTAGGGACGATCGCAGGGATAGTGGCTGGAGGGATCTCTGCCTTGATTCTGGGCTATCTCTGTGTCCGCCACAATCGAATCTACTTTTCCATGCTGACACTCTGTTTCGGAATGATGATCTATTCCATAGCGTGGAAATGGCGGGATGTCACGGGTGGTGATGATGGATTGGTTGGAATCCCAAGGGCCCCCTTCCAAATCCCAGGGGTTTTCAGCATCAACATGGAGTCGATGGGAAACTATTACTATTTCGTCCTTATAATTTCATTAATTGCCATTTATGTTCTCTACCGTATCGTCAATTCCCCATTTGGTCTCACTTTGAAAGGAATCCGAGATAGCGAAAATAGAGTTGCCTTTGCAGGAATTTCGATCAGAAATTACCGGCTCCTCTCCTTCACCATTGCAGGATTATATGCAGGGCTCGCTGGTTCCATGTTGCCCCCATTGGAGAACACGGTCACTCCACCTCTTGCTCATTGGACACACTCAGCAGAACCTGTGATGGTCACTCTTCTCGGAGGCATCCATACCTTTTCCGGGCCGATTGTGGGTTCGATTCTTTTCTATCTCATCAAGGATATTATCGTAAGATATACTCAATACTGGTTAATCTGGTTTGGTTCCATTGTCGTCTTCCTGGTTTTGGTCTTTCGCGGAGGGATCGTGATTTTCTTTACGGAGAGAATTTGGCCTTTGTTAAAACGAACATGAAGAATCCCCCTTTAGAAAGGGGAGATACTTACAAGGTACGGCCGAATGGCAGAACTCCTTAGGACGGAGAAACTCAGAAAATATTTTGGTGTGGTCAGTGCGGCAGATGATGTCGACCTCCATATTGAAGAGGGGGTACTGACCTCCATCATCGGTCCTAATGGGGCGGGCAAAACGACCCTTATCAATCTCCTGACCGGAAATATTCCCCCTGACTCGGGCAAGGTCTTTTTTAATGAAGAAGAGATCACACATCTCCCCATCCATAAAAGGGTGAAGAAGGGGATCTGTCGCTCGTTCCAGATTATGAACATCTTTCCCAAACTCTCTGTCTTTGAAAATTTTCAGATCCCGGTCTTCTCGTTATTGAATCGGAGTTTCCGTTTCTTTAAACCCGTCCGTTCCCATATAGATGTGAATGAAAGGGTTGAGAAATTGTTGGCTGAGCTTGGCATGGAGAATAAAAAGGACCTTCCTGCGGGAACATTGTCCCATGGGGACCAACGGTTGCTCGAAATCGGACTGGCCATGGCTTCCGAACCCAAACTTCTCTTCCTCGACGAGCCCACAGCAGGGATGAACCCTTTGGAGCAGGTCAAGGTCTTAGAAAATATACGAAGATTATCCCGTGAAAAGCAATCGACCTTTGTGATCGTGGAACACGATATGGACATCGTCTTCTCTCTATCGGACCGCATTATTGTTCTTCATCGAGGCCAGATACTAGCCGACGGGATACCAGAACAGATCAAACAAAATGAAGATGTCAAAAAGGTTTATTTAGGCGAAGAAATTCTTTGGGAGAAAGTATGACTCCTGAACCTGCTCGAACGATCCTCGAAGTCGATCAGATCGATACGTTTTATGGCCAGAGCCATGTGCTTCAAGGGATTTCACTATCAATTAGTGAAGGGGAAGTTGTTTCCCTTTTGGGAAGAAATGGAGTAGGTAAGACGACCACACTTCGTTCCATCATGGGTCTCACCCCTCCCCGTTCAGGAAAGATTCTTCTCCACAATGTCGATATTGCAGGCAAACCTCCTTTTCAGATTGCTCAGAGGGGGATTGGCTATATGCCTGATGACAGAAGGATCTTCCCTGACCTTACACTATATGAAAATCTTGAGCTGGCTCGTCGGTTATCAAAAAAAGGGAAGGTCTCATGGACTTTTGAAAAGGTCTATAACCTCTTTCCTGTTTTCACCGACTTGAAAGAACGAAAGGGAACCCAACTGAGCGGCGGCGAGCAGAAGATGCTGGCGATTGGCCGGGCCTTGATGAAAAATCCGGACCTCCTTCTCCTCGATGAACCTTCCGAAGGCCTGGCGCCTCTTATCGTTCAAAATCTGGTCGAGGTCACTGGAACTATTCGAAAAGAAGGAGTGACCATCCTTCTTGCAGATCAGAATCTCAAATTCTGCCGCAAGACTTCTGACCGGGGTTACATCTTAGAAAAAGGCATGGTGCAATACCAGGGCATGATGGAAGAGATCTGGCAGAACGAAGAAATTGTCAAGAAATACTTGGTCGTATAAATAGCCACTTGCATTCCTTTCCTACCGCCTATATCCGAATCATTACCAAAGAATTCTTTAAATCAAAAAAATTTGTCACCCTGAATTCATTTCAGGGTCTCCTTTTTTGAGATTCTGAAACAAGTTCAGAATGACGTTACTCAATGTTGCTAAATTCCCCGTATCTTGCCCTTGTCATTCCTGCGGAAGCAGGAATCCAGATGTTCTCTATTACCCTCGATTCCCGTTTTCACGGGAATGACAACCTTAATCCTTTACAAAGGATAAATATATTGATAATGGATTAAAATATGAGAATACTTCCCTTGAAGATCTCTTTGTTCCTTATGGGGCTGAGCAGTATCACGGCTCAGATTGTTCTCCTCAGAGAACTGCTTGTTTCCTTCCTTGGCAACGAACTCACTCTCGGTGTTATCCTTGCTAGTTGGCTAATCCTGGTGGCAGCCGGGTCTTTCCTTGTTGGTAAATCGGTCGAAAAAGTTGAAAGGAAATTAGAAGTCTTTGTGGTGTTCCAACTGGTCCTATCCGTTGCATTTCCCCTTACCCTCTTTTTGTGCCGGATCTTTAAAAATATTCTTCTCGCCACACCGGGAGAAGTGCTTGGATTTGCACCCATCTTCTACTCATCCTTATTGATCCTCCTCCCCGTGACCCTCCCCTATGGAGCCCTCTTTACTTATGGATGTAAACTTTATGCCCGGTATGCTGAAGAAAACGCTGCTTCGATAGGCAAGGTCTATATTATTGAAACAATAGGGTCCATGATCGGAGGCTTGCTCATCACCTTTCTTCTCATTCAATATCTCAATCCTTTCACAATTGTTTTCTCGATCTCTTTGTTAAATTCACTCATGTCGATATTTCTCCTCTGGCTCAGGCCAAAATCCTCAAAGACCTCTTTTCAAAAGGCTCTCTTGATTCTATCGATGCTTCTTTCCTTCCTTTTTGGCTATGGCCTTTTGCCTCAAAACTCAAACGCAATTCATCAATCCTCCATCCGTTCCCAGTGGAGAGGATTGAATGTCATTCATTACGAAAACTCTATCTACGGAAACATCACGGTTACGAAAAGAGGTGAACAGTACACCTTCTTCGCCGATGGAGTTCCATCCATCACCACCCCTATTCCGGACATTGCCTTTATCGAGGATTTTGTTCACTTCCCCATGCTCTTCTATGAAAAACCTGAGTCGGTGCTAATTCTCAGCGGGGGAGCCGGGGGAATGATTCATGAAATTCTGAAATACCCTGTGAAGCGAGTGGATTATGTGGAGCTGGATCCCCTTCTTTTGAAATTAGTCCAGGAATTTCCAACACCCTTAACTCAATCTGAACTCTCAGACAAAAGAGTGAAGATTCATCATATGGATGGCAGATTTTTCGTCCAAAGAACCGGAGACCGATTCGATATCATTTTTATCGGTCTTTCTGCCCCCCAGTCTTTACAGGCAAATCGCTTGTTTTCCTCAGAATTTTTCTCCATGGCCAGAGGAAAGATGAACCCAAATGGCATCCTGGTGTTTACCCTCCCTGGCTCCCTCACTTATATCAGTCCGGAGCTGAGAGATCTGAATGGGTGCATCTTAAACACCTTAAAGAATGTTTATCGTCACGTGAAAGTCATTCCAGGAGATGTGAACCTATATCTGGCGTCCGATGCCGATTTTCTTGAAAACATACCCTCCAACGAAATTTCCAAACGATTCGAAGAGAGAAAAATCAAAGCCAGTCTCATTACAAGAAACTATATCGAGTACCGGCTTAACGAGAGATGGCTTAAATGGTTCCAGCAGTCCATGGGAGGAAGAAAGATTCACGTCAATTCCGATTTTCATCCTCTGGCTGTCTTCTTCAATCTTTCTTACTGGAACAGTCTGTTTTCCCCTTATCTCACTGAAGTCTTTAAGTGGTATGAGCAATCCAGCCTTGCCTTATCCGTTACGAAAATCATTCTTATCACCCTCATCCTTGCAACGCTTTTCATAAAAATGCCTCATCTCTCCAGACATTCTATCACCTATTCCATCTTCACCACCGGATTAACAGGGATGATCTTTAACTTAGCCATCATCTTTGCCTTTCAAACCCTTTATGGCTATCTTTATCACCAGATTGGCCTTCTGATAGCGATCTTCATGTTCGGGATTGCCTCAAGTAGTTTCTTTATCACGAAACGTTTGGATCGGATTAAAAAAGACTCTCTCCTTTTTTTGAAAACAGAAATGGCGATCATCCTCTTCTCTATCCTGTTTCCCTTCTTATTCCTTATGCCGTCTCATGATCTTGAAAATAAGGTCGTCTATTTCATTCTCTATGGAGCCGTCTTGGTCATGTCTTTTCTTTCAGGGATGTCGATCGGCCTCCAATTTCCTTTAGCAAACAAGATTTATTTGAGTTCCCGTGCAGATAAAGGAACGATCGGTCAAACAGCAGGTTTGCTCTATGGGGCGGACCTATTGGGAGGTTTCTTTGGAGGATTGTCCGGTGGGATTCTCCTTCTACCCATTCTGGGTTTAAAGGAGACCTGTTTCATCATGGCCATGCTCAAAATCAGCAGCGGGTTATTGTTCCTCCTCTTCATGAAACTCAGAAAATAGTTTAAAATTCAAAGTAATCACTTACAAGTAATTAACTTAGGGATCGTAGATTCAAGAACTTCACTTCTTTGGGCTTTTCGATCCCCTGCCAGCACCAGAACTCTTCTTTGGCTTGGCTGGCAAAGACAAAACATAGGCTAACGACTTTTCAACCCACACCCGAAGTTTCTCCGGTGCATTCAGCAACACCTTTGGAACAACCACATATTCCCGCATCACTCTTCCTGGCATCGGCTCGAACTGTTTTGCACCCTTCAATCGAAGAAACTCGGCGCGCTTTTCATCGGGAAGCCGGAGAACCATTCCGGCCTCGTGCAAACCTGCAAACATATTGCCATTCGAAAAAACACAGGAATACCCGAACATTTTCCTCAGCTCGACGCCGGACAACCCGGAAGTTGACGCTTCAAAAGCCGCAACCGCCTCACGCGGCGCTGGTTTCCATTTCTTCATGACGTTTTCCTATATCGAGACATTTAGCCCGACACGCAACACCAGGCATAACCGGCAGCAACGCCAAACGTAAATCAGCACTCTACCGGAATGTTGGGAGTCTTGTTCGGTGCTCCAGCTTATGGTACTTTAGCACTTTCCTCCTGCCGTTCTTAGTCGTAATCTTGGCAATAAGGAGATCGTTCCTTCTTCCTTCTGAATACGCCTTGGCGACGGATCGCGCGACATGTTCACGCTTGAACAAAGTCGCCTGGTCTATCGACATACCATAGCCATCGCCCGACACGTCGAGCCATAGACGCCAGCGGCCATCGCCAGTGATGTCCGAAAAGACAACGTACCGCACGGAGTTGTCTGCGTCGGCAATTCGTCGCTTCAGTTCCCGCCTGAGTTCTGGCGATATTTCTTCCTTGCTATCGGGAAATTCCCTTGGTCTGCTTTTCTTCATCTATTATCCGCTGAATTGAGTTGTTATCTGACCACGAATATCAATACTCCAGCCCCAGTTTTGAAGAAATCGTACTAAGCTTCTTGTCGAGTGTCCATACAGGGACCTTTGTCAACATAGCCGAAGCAAGCAAATGCATATCAATATACCCTAAACCTTTTCCCATAAGGCTATAATTTTCTATGAAATGGATTACCTCTTCATGCTCTGCATGGATCGCCATAGGGAGTGTTTGTAGAAGAGAGAGTATTTCAGCCCTGTTCTTGAGATTTCCACAGGCGAGTTCACCGACAATGAACGGGTGACAGATAACATCCCCTTCATTTAATAGTGCTTCAAGCCCGCTGATCCCTTTTTGCAGATGCGCCACCCACACTGAAGTGTCAACAAGGACCATTTTATGTGCCTCCTGCTCTTCTGCGGGGTATCCTCCCCAATTTCTTTTCACTTCCGCCCAATTTGGCGAGTCTCTTACTGCTTTCCCTTGCTATCAGTGCTTCAAGGCCAAGCCTGACCAGGGAAGTTTTCTCCTGAATGCCAGTCAGCTTGGTTGCCTTGTCAAGCAATTCATCTTCTATGTTTAGTGTTGTTCTCATAAGCTCCTCCCAAGTGATATGCATTATTATATGCATTAGTATGCATAGATTGTATGGATTTGTCAAGAGGTGTTTGATGATTTAGAGATATAAGTCGGAAATCAGCGTCGGCTACCGGCTCTTTGCTGGAATGATTTGGTGCGGCGATTCTTACAAATCTTTCGGGGTTAGGCCGGTGTGCTTGGCAATGCGCGCCAACATCTTCGGTCCGATCTCTTCATGATCATGAAATGCGAAAATGTAGTCAGGCCAGCCGTCCCGAGTAAGAACGCGGTGAGAGGTACCGGACTGCCGTTTGATTGTCCAACCAATACGAAGCAAAGCAGCGAGGACTTGACGGGCTCTGGTTGAAGGCCATTGGCTCATGCTGATACTGCGAATACTTCCTTAAGTTCTGGAATCTCTTCCCCATGTTCAAGCCTGTCAGCCAAGACTCGCAAGGCCAATGCTTCTGCCTTTGAAATGGCTTCATTCCGGCTATCCCCATATGCCATGACCCCAGGAAGCTCTGGGATTTCAGCAATCCAGCGGCCATCGTCTTCTCTATCTATTTCGATCTTCATGGGGTCACCCTATAAAATATAATATCTCACTCCGAAGGAGTGTGCAATCCTTTATTTTCCCTGCCGAACGCCTGAACTGTGCGGTGGCTATCAACCTTCTGCTGGAGTGATTGTTAGACGGTTTTTAATTATATGTCTTTTTCTCTCCTCTGTAATTGGGGTACTGTCTCAGTGAAGAACTGATAAAGATCGTTGAATTCATTTTGCCCGTATTGTACCTTAATATGAAGGTCTACCATTTTGTGTTTCCCAGATTCGTCTCTTTCTTTTTCTTCCTTGAAAAAGTTAAAAGACATATCTTCCGTATTATATCTTACATGTATTCCTCCACCACCTCCTATGCCCCAATTTAACCCTGGGAGTGGAGCCATTTCCGAATATGAAACAAATAAGAGAGCAATATCTAAAGCATCTTCGGCATCAGATTTAGAGGGGATCTTGTATTCATGTTCAAGTTTATTTCTCAATTTATTTATTTTCTTCAAAATGCGAGGGGCAAGGATCCCGAAGTTCTTTATGAATTCAATTTTCTTTGGGAAAGGGCACTTTTCTCGCCTGCAAATTGGCAGATAGCCTAGTCTATCAATAAGAGTATCAAGTTGAGAATCAATCGCCCTTCTACAGTTGGATAAACAATTTACGAGTCCGTGTTCAGTTGTTGACTCCTTGATATCCTCTGATGCGAAATTAAGAAACTCTTTCGGGGACAAGTGAGTTTTTGATTCTATTGGCTTAATTGCGCGAGGCTTGCCGATGAAATTAAGATCCTTGTCATATCCATAAACATGAAGGATTCCTGCCTTGAGCTCAGTTATCAATGATTGAGGATCAGCTATCATTTCCTGTCATTATTTTAGAATCAGCATCTAACTTTCTTGAGTTCGCTGGGAGCCGGGCTGTATCCGGCGATCCAGTGTAGCGAATTGTTAGGGCCATATTCGTATCTGATAAATGTACTGATTTAAATCATCATATTGATGCCCTGAATTTAAAATGAGGTGTGCTCCATATCTATAATTTAACGTATTCATAAAGAACTGAATTTTCCACTCATCCCAACCATTAAACAGTTCTGGATTATTCTTCTTTTTAACTTCTATAATCAAATGGTTATTAAATTCTTCATTTCTCCTGTGAACAATAATGTCCGGGAAAACAGGAGCACTCTCTGGGTTTCTATATAATTCATCAATTGATATTCTAAAGTTCGGAGTAATACCTCTTTGCTTGTACTCTAGAAATTTTGCTTTTGATGTCTTTATTAATTTTGTCTTGATGCCGATGCCAAACCGATTGTACTGAGTATCTATATCCCATTCAAGAAATTCAATTTCTATCTGTTGTGCGATTTTAGAGCTTATTGAATCTTCATTTGCATCGTTTACTAAGAGCTTATAATCTCTCTCCGCAAAACGAAGAACACTCGCTTCAATCTTTTCACGGATATTACACATACTCCTCCGTTATTGCAACCCTAACGTCAAGGGTTACCGAGAGCCGGATTTTTCGGCGATTCGGTGGACCCGATTGTTATGCACATGGGCCGATAGCAGACTATGCACTTACTTGCCTCAGCTTTTCGACCAATTTTGGCACCATCGCATTAATGCCCTCACGGTTGGGCAGGTATTTCAATATTCTGTGATGTGCCATATCGAACGGAACATCATCGAGTGTTTGGGAAACGGGAATGACGTGCTTTCCAAGGGTATGTGCAATTCCCGTTTCGTACATGACATTAGGATTTTTCCCCGTGAAGTCGACGACCACAACGTGAGCACGAAAAATTAGGTTGAAAATGTCTTGAATTACCGCACTTTCCTCCCAAATATCATCAACTCTCAGACACCGGTAGCCAGCCAGCGAACATGCTTTCTTGATGCCTTCATGGATGGGATCGAACTCAGTCCTAAACGGCATCATCACGGCGACAAGGTCAGTCTCAACACCAAGCTCGGGGACTTGAAATACATTGGGTGCGAACACTATCTTTCTTACAGAGGGCTTTGCGGAAATGTATTGCCCCTCACCAGGATATTTCTCGGCCACGTATTGTTCGAACATGGCGAATGCGGCCGGATTTTGCTCGGCGATTTGTTTGATAAGGGTGAGAGCGTTCCCCGAATAGTCCTCGTCACCCCAATTGAGACTTCGAAGAAGGCGGGGGTGGTTAGAAATAAGGTCGGAGTAACCAGTCAACAAGCCGACTTCTTCCCAATCTCCAGCATTGAACTCAGCCACGACCCGCTCGCGGAGTGCCAAGACCCGTTTTCCGAGAGCAAACTCAATCATACCTGTTTCCTCATACAAAGTGCATCGACAAAGGTCAGCGGTGACTGTAAGCCATCCGCTGGAGTGATTTGATACGTTTTTTCCAATCTTATCATGAAGGATAAAAACATGGACAATTTCCGTAAAGACCTTGAGGCACTTATTAACAGAAATAGTATGGAAAACGCATCAAACACGCCGGATTTCATTCTTGCCGAATATCTATCGGCCTGCTTATTGGCCTTCGATTCGGCAATACAGCAAAGGGAAACGTGGTACGGAAGAGATGCAAGACCATCATCCCTGCCATTTCTGGATGTTAATCTTTCATCAGTATAACGATGGAAATCAGCGGGGGCTGTAAGCCATCCGCTGAAGTGATTTGTTAGGCTATGCTTATTCTTCTTAAAGTCAATAATTAAGTCAGGTCTGAATCTTTTTACTATCTGTGGGCGGGGTTCTTTACTTTACCTACCCCGTCTTACTGGTTTGATGTGACAAATGTCTCCGTCAGGTTTGTTTTTTTATACCCCCGAAGGCTTACCCCTCACTCTTCTAAATATGGACGTATAAGAGTTTTAAATTCTTGTTCGTTCGTGCATTTTTGGGTCCCTACGTCGCACCGGGTGACAGGCCAATTAAAATTCTTATATTGCTCACGCCAAAAACAACCATACTCCTTGCCTCCAAAAACATCAAACAACTCAATAGAATAATAAATTGGATCGTCCTCTTTCTTATTTTTTGGAGTTAACATGTTCTCGATAAGAATGAAACACTTGTCAAGTTTTTTATTGTAGTGACTTTCAAATTTATTCCACCCATGCCCACTTTCATTACTAAATCTACCCCAAGTACCACCGTAAAAATTAATTCGTTCAAAAAAGAATTTTTTTGCTCCTTCTGCACATTTCTCTTGAAGAAGTAGAGTGGGTTGAGCATACACATATCTTGAGATAGAATAGAAAAGTGAGATCAGAATAATAAACACCAATAAAGGACGACATTTCATTTGTCTCCTCCTTGTTCATGCCTAAGGACAGAAATAAGGCGCGGGGCTACTGATCCCCTCAAACTGGCACGAGCTATCACCCGCCACCTTAATTGATTCGTTAGGCGAGCAATTCTAAGAATTCGCCAAAATAGCTATGGTGAAGATAGTCCAAGCACCCTTGCCAGCCATTTGCCAAACAGCCCAAGTAATACGCCGAGGCATCCACTAAACAAGGCAATATAGATTTTTTCCCTCTTGTCCTGGGAGTTCAATAGAAGCTCCTGATGGCCTGACGGCGACCAGCCTGGTCTGTACCTGAAGTAACCTTTGCAGTTGCGCTGCTGCTTCAAAACCTTATCGAAGATATCATTTGCGGGGTAGCCTCCTGGGTAGGCTAAATCTAAATCAACCCACAGTGATCTGAAGCACCGGAGATATTCAAGAGGTGGACATCCAGCGGTTCCTCTACAATGTAGAAGAATCCTTTCAGAAGTGTTTACCTCTTGCTGCTCAAGAGAGAGGAACCCGCAATCAAGACAAGTTACTCCGAACGGATGTCGGACATAAGCGAACGCGTCGTGTAGGAATCTTCTTAAATATTTACGCATGCCACATTGACTCCATCCAGTGACAGGCCTCTGAAGAGGTATTATAGAAATTGCAAAAAATAATCATCAGCCTAACAACAAAGCTAACCGGCGCGCAGCTTTTTCGCGTGTCCGGTTGAGTGCCTTGTTGGGCATTTTAGCGTTTCCTGTATGTTCATTGTCAATGACTGCCCGTCCACCTGCCACTATTACAGCCCCCGAAAAACTTCAAACCAGAGCAGTGTCCCTTTGGGGAATGTCTTCCCTTTGTGATTGCGCTCAGCAACCAAAAAGAGAGCATCCACCACGTAGCCGTCTTTCTTCCAAACACACCGCAGTTCTTTGACGCTCGTCGTTCGTTCGTGACTCTCTCTCGCCGGAACTCCAAGAACACGCCTGAATCCGGCTTCGTCTGTGTGACCTGTCAGACCGAAAAGGATTTGTTGCTTCGAGATAATCGGGTCAAATGAAGCACTCGCGTAAACTGCGCATGCCTCACCCGCAAAATTGAGCTTTGTGACTCGGCTCTCATGATCGAACCACACGGTCACGCCTGATTCGGGGTACTCTTCTAATTCAGGCGTCGTCCGACTGGCGGCTCCAAGCAGTTTGTGAACCCTTTCTCGCAGGTCTCCAAGCCGAACGGGGTACTGCCACGAACCCGACGAGATTGTCTCAGAACACGCAGTGGCCTTGCGCCCATCACCACACCCGAGCAAAAGCCCCAGTGCTACTGAGACAACAATCAGAACCCGCGTCAAAACCTTACTAGACATGATTCCCTCCACATCGGAACAAATGCCATAATTCATTTATGCACAACGCCCGAAATCAGCGGGAGGAATGGCGGGCTTGAAAAGGCCGCCATTACGATCCGCTGGATTGAGCTGTTATGCTATTTTTAAATTAGTCTGCCCAAGATATATCTGGTAATTTATTTAATCTTTCAATATATCTTTTTTCGTCAAATGGTTGTTTAGTTTTTAATACATCAAATATTTCTGCCATCATAACTACACCAAGATATTTCATGACTTCATCATGATTATTTATAATTTTCATAAGCCTATCATACGTTTGTTTTGTTTCAGGTGGGTTGTTATTATTGATTTGATTGTTTATGGCCTCTAATGCGGCTTCACCAGCATAATTTAGGTCTTTAATAACCATTTATAATATCTCCATTTCATTATTTTATCTGCATAACGATTTGCATAACCTGCGCAGGTAACCATCAATGCCCAAAACCTTACGCGGCTATTCCGCGTCAGGTTGATGCGGTTGTTATGTAGTATATTTAATTAAGAACATTTTTTAAAGATGAGATTACCCCTATGATAAGAGTTAAGAACATAAATCCATAAATCAGTACTACAAAAAATAGGGAAATCTTCCTTTTTTTATGAATAGCCCAAAAAATAAATGCAAGGAGAATATATATAGCAATCAGGATTGAAGAGTAAATAGATGCATATTCTCTGCTAAGAACTTCATCCAATTTTATTAATGGCTGTGGAAAACCAAAAAGCCTACAGTAATCCCAATAAATCAATGGCGCGAATAGTAAGACTACGAATAATATTACGAAAAGTGTTTCATTTTTTCTTTTCTTATACATAACGATCAGGGTAACCAGCGGCACTACTGAACATGTCCGCTAAGCCGCCGCACTTCTCGCCGTCTGGTTGACCCTGTTGTTATACGTTTGCTATTCATTACCAGCAAATTGACCAAAAATTTCTATTATCTCTCTGAAAGGGTTCGACGTCATGCCTTCAGCTTTTTGAATATAAAGAGTTTTCAGTCGCCCCTCCGGCATCTTTGCTTTACTACAAAAGGTTTTGAAAATGGGCTTTCCTGGTATATCCCTTTTCCAAATCTCGTTGTTTTTTTCCGTTGACCTTTCAAGTTTTTCATATACAGCCGTACAGGATCTTGACACTTGTTCGACGTTCAAGGCAGTTGAAATCCGATCGATCTCAAATCTACATCTGTTGGCAAATTCCTCAGCCATATATTCCTTGCTCTGTCTTTGGCAACTCTTCAACATAATATCTATGTTTCCTACTGTCCTACGTTTTTCGCCAGCAACGGTGAGCGCCACGGCATAAGGCAAATGATCACGCGCTATTTCCAAAAGAACGGCTGAAATCTTTGCGGGATCACACAACCAAGAGTCATCGGGCTCCATGCTTCTGAATACTTCGGCTAAAACTTCTTCATCTAAGAAGTAGTTTTCCAAGTGGTATCTTGAAAGGTACCGAAACCGTCCTTGTGCTTTAGCCTCAAGACTTGCCCCATCGGAAACTGCGTCGCGATCTGCCAGCATGTAAAAATCAATGCCCCAAATCGAACGGTTAAGTACCGTTTCGGCAATCTGATCAAATGCACTCAGATTTCCCTTTCCGCCGCTTGGCAAAAGAACAAGATTTGGGTACCTGTTTTTTAATAGATGAACATAGGTCTGTTTATCAAGACTTGCGCTAGCTCCTTCAATTAGCACAATCTTTTTACCCAATGAAACTACTCCAACAGAGTGACCCAGGCGGTTGAGTGCCTCAGTTGATTCGTCGTCTGGTTTTACCACGACAGCTTGATTAGAGCCGTCGCCTCGGGGGGGAGTTAAAAAAACGACTGTATCTTCTAATGAAGAAGATATTATGTCTGGAGAGTGCGAACAAAGAAAAAATTGATTGTTTTTGCCAATACTTTTTAGCGTACTGATGAGCTTAGATGAAAGCTCTGGATGCAGATGTAATTCTGGTTCATCAAAAAATATTATGCAATCAGACGGGCACCTAAGTAAAAAATCAAACGTGACATTCAAGACCTCTCGCTCACCAGCACTCAACACATTGATATCATATTCATTATTATTGAGACGAAATCGTAGAGTGTTGGCCTGTAAATCAGCCCTAAATAGTTCTTTGGGGCCAAGTAGCTTGAAAAATGCGTCTCTGAAAGGATCGAGGGGGTCAGTAAATTCGAGATTCATAGAGGCATGGCCCTGCTGCTTAAGGGTTATTGCTCTATTTGCAATCGATGTTTTTTGGTTTTGAATCTTCTTAAAAATAGCGTGTAGTGTATCTTGAAAACGTACAGCAAATCCGCCATAGGTAAGGTTCCATGATACTTGCTCGTCCCATGGATCTGGCATCTCCCATTGGTATGCGAGGGGTTGGATCTTCTGAATAGTGCGGTTGCTTTCGTAATAAAGAATGCTACTATTAAAATTTCGGCGACTGCGATTCTGCTGAAGTGTTTTTTTAAGGAGTTGCGCGTCTTGGGCATTGCTGGTATATAATATATTTTTCCCCCATTCCTCTGCTTCGGATTTTACTGTTGCCTCGATTGTAAATTTAACCGAAGTACCAGTTAGATTTTGGAAATAGGCTATAAATGCTGAAACTAGTCTTGTTTTTCCAATGCCGTTGGGACCAGCAATAACGACCAGGTCGGAAAGATTATCGACATTTAAAAGCTCTACCGGCGGTGTATTTTGTGCGTGCAGCTCCTTTATCCGCATATGTTCTCCCTCCTTCCGTATAACCATTGATTAACTTGCCATTTTGCCCTGATAATGTGATAATAGGCGGGTTTTAGGGCAGTTTTGCCCGATGCCCGTTATCAGCGATCTCGGGGTATCATTATGGGAGTCTTATATGCCTGACTCGACAAAAAGTCAACAGCCAAAACTCCTCGATCAAGTCCGACAGGTACTCCGTCTGCACCACTACTCCATTCACACCGAGCGATCCTACGTGGACTGGATCGTGCGGTTTGTTCGTTTCCACAGTATGCGGTCCCGCGAGCACCTCTTTCCCGCCGAAGCCAAGATCGAATCTTTCCTGACCAACCTCGCCGTAGCCGCAAACGTCGCTCCCGCCCAACAATAATTAGACTGCGAATTATAATTTCCTCGAATTCTATACTCACTAATTGGTTTTGTCAAAAAAATTTAACGGATTTAGCGAAGAAGTAAATTACTATTTATTTATGTTATTTCAGTTAGTTGCGGTTGAAAATTAAAGTTAATGTTGTATATAATAAATTAGTCGAAATTAACCTCAGGATGTTCTTGATGAAAGATTCGATTTCCTCTCCTAAAGAAGCTCTGTTCTATAAGAAAACGGACGGCCAGGAAGTGCAATGTCTTCTTTGTCCGAGAGAGTGTTTCATCAGCGATAGGAAAAGGGGGTTTTGCAGAAACAGAGAAAACCAAGGAGGAACATTATACACCCTGGTCTATGGCCGTCCTGCTGTTGTTGACATCGGGCCAATTGAGAAAGCCCCTCTTTACCACTTCATTACAGGTCATTTCAGGCTCTGCCTCACCTGTGCAAGTTGCAACTTGAGATGTAAACATTGTCAAAACTGGCATCTTTCCCAGAAGAGTTTTGAAGAATTGGACCACTATTCTTACACTCCTTCTGAAATTGTCCAGCAGGCAAAGAAACAAGGTCTGAATTCCGTTTCATTCACCTACACCGAGCCAGCCGTCTATTATGAATATCTCTATGACATTTCTGTGATTGCCAGAGAGAATGGAATAAAGACCTCAATTGTCTCGAATGGATATATTAATCGAGAACCCCTTCTGAAGCTTTTAACGGTCCTGGATGCCGTAAAAATCGATCTTAAAGGGTTCAGCGAAGAATTTTATAAGGAAGCCTGCTCAGCAACCCTGAAGCCTGTTTTGGAATCCCTCCTCACTGTCAAAAAAGAGAATGTTTGGCTTGAGATCGTTAATTTGGTCATCCCCACTCTGAATGATGATCCAAAAATGATTGACGAGATGTGTCTATGGATCAAAGAGAATCTGGGCCAGGATACTCCGCTCCACTTCACCAGGTTTTCCCCAAATTATAAATTGAATCATCTCTCCCCTACCCCGGTCTCCACTTTAGAATCTGCCTATGAGATTGCAAAGAAAAATGGTTTGAGATATGTTTATATCGGAAATGTTCCAGGCCATATTTACAACTCAACTTATTGTCCTTTTTGTAATAGAAAGGTCATCCATCGAACAAACTTCGACATCTTAGAAATGAATATTGTGGACGGGAGATGTAAATTTTGTAATGCTTCAATTGAAGGAAAATGGAAGTGATTAAATTTCAGATTTCAAATTTCATATTTCAGATTGAAGGTTCTTTTCAATTTGCGATTTGCAATTTGAAATTTGCAATTATTCAGGAGGCTTAATATGGAGCTTTTCAATTTAAGTGGTAAGGTGGCAATGGTGACTGGAAGCACGAAGGGGTTGGGAGAAACTTCAGCCAAAGCCTTAGCCAAGGCTGGTGCGGATGTTGCGGTCTGCGGCCGAAATCAGGCTGACCTCAAACGGGTGTCAGCCGAAATCCAGGCAATGGGAAGAAAGTCCGCAGGATTCGAGCTTGATGTCCTCTCCAAGGAGAAAGTTAAAAAGGGGATCGGGGAGGTACTGAACCACTTCGGTCGCATCGATATACTCGTTAATAACGCCGGTACCAATTATCGGGTTCCAGTCCTTGAATATCCTGAGGAGATGTGGGATCTGATCATCAACACCAACTTGAAAGGATATTTTCTGGTAGCTCAGGCTGTTGTCCCGCAGATGATCGAGAGGGGATATGGCAAAGTGATCAATATGAGTTCAATTTTGGGGAAAGTTGGTCTTGCCACTCAGCTTGCCTATGCCTCCTCTAAGGGTGGTGTTGAACAGATGACCAAGGTGATGGCTCTTGAATGGGCTAAACTGGGCGTGCGTGTGAATGCCATTGGCCCGACTTATTTCGAAACCGATATGGTCAAGCAGATTCGGAATGACCCTGCGAGGTTCAATTTTATCAATGAGCGCACACCTATGGGCCGATGGGGTTATCTCCCCGAACTGGAAGGAACCGTAATCTTTCTCGCGGCTCCTGCCTCGGACTTCATTACCGGCCAAACCATTTATGTGGATGGGGGCTGGACGGTCTGGTGATGCCGCTCCCCCTCACCCTTCCCCTCTCCCCACAGGGGAGAGGGAGGGGGTGAGGGGCGGTGATACAATAGACAGGTAGGGGCGGCTCTCTGTGGCCGCCCAATTTAGGAGCCTGCAGAGAGGCTCCCCTACATTTTATAGTGGGAAATCCATTTTGTACTAATGAAGAAGGTCGGAATTAAATACTGCGGTGGGTGCAACCCCGGTTATGAAAGGGTGGAGATGATTGAGCGGGTTCAGTTTCGATTCAACAATCGATTTCTTTTCCTTCGCCATGACGAACCAGACATAGATGTATTGGTTCTCATGAGTGGATGTCATAGGGGCTGTGCAGGCAAGGATCTGAATACAGCAAAAATTCCCCATTGTTTAGTCACAGGAGAAAATGATTTTGATACCTTAATAAACTGGTTAAAATCGCTTGATCAGAAAGGAGATTTCTGATGAGTTCACCGAATCAGTCCAGACGTTGGCTCTCCTTATACCCCAAAGATTACTCACCTGATTTGACTCCGGAAGCTACAAATTCTTTAGAGCACCTCAAAAAAACAGTCCAGTTGCATGGCAACAAGCCCGCTCTTTACTATTTCGATAAAGTAATCTCTTACAAAGAGTTGGATGAGATGAGCGATGCCTTTGCCTGCGCCCTGAAAGACCTCGGTGTGAAAAAAGGAGATCGCGTATCTCTTTACCTTCAGAATATTCCGCAATTTGTCATCGGCCAGTTTGGCATCTGGAAGAGTGGTGGAATAATTGTCCCCTTGAATCCCATGTACAGGGAGAAAGAGCTCTCCTATTATTTTCGGGATGCCTCTGTCAAGGTTCTTGTCTGCATGGAATCTCTCTATGGAGAGATGGTTCGAAAAGTGGCCGAAGAAACAGGAGTCGAGCATGTTATCACCACCTCAGAACTCGATTTTCTCGATCCAAAAAGTCCGCTTCCCTCGATTCTCAAAGGGGTTGAAAAAGTTAAAGGGCTGGAAGCCTTAGACTTCACGAAGCTCATCGAGAAGTATCAAGGAAAACATCCTCCAGAGGTCAAGCTTTCGCGAGAGGATGTCGCCTACCTCACCTATACGTCCGGCACCACTGGTCCTCCAAAAGGAGCCATGAATACCCATGGGAACGTTGCCTTTAACTCCGAGGTCTATCGTCATTGTTGGAAGCTGACCCCTTCCGATATTATGCTTGGGGCAGCACCCTTCTTTCATGTGACAGGCATGGTCGGCCATATCGGAACCTGTATTGCTTCGGGAACTCCCCTCATTCTATTTTACCGTTTCGATCCCAGGACAACATTTCAGATGATTGAAAAATGGAAGGCCACCTGTACGATCGCAGCCATCACAGTATTTATTGCATTAATGAATGACCCGGATATCGGAAAATATAATCTTTCTTCCTTTAAAAAAGTTTACAGCGGAGGGGCTCCTGTCATTCCCGCTGTCGTTGAACGTTTTGAAAAACTTACGGGAACTTATATCCATAATGTTTACGGTCTCACCGAAAGCACTTCACCCGCTACTCTGGTTCCTTTGGGATCGAGGGCACCTGTGGACCCCTCAACTGGAGCCATTGCCATTGGAGTCCCCATTCCGAGCCATGAAGCTAAGATTATGGACCTGAGTGATCCTGAAAAAGAGCTCCCTCCCGGAGAGGTGGGAGAGTTGGCTATCAAGGGACCGGGGATCGTCCCCGGATATTGGAACAAACCGGACGAAACTGCCCATGCTATCCGTCAGGGCTGGCTTTTTACCGGAGATGTAGGCACAATGGATAGTAGGGGATGGATTTATCTCTTAGACAGAAAAAAGGACATGATCATTGCCTCCGGATTCAAAGTCTGGCCAAGAGAAGTGGAAGATGTCATTTATCTTCATCCTTCTGTTCGTGAAGTCGCAGTGGTCGGGATTCCGGATCCATATCGAGGTGAGACCGTCAAGGCTTTTGTGGCTTTGAAGGAAGGATTCGAAGGAAAGGTGAAGGAAGAAGAGATCGTGGCCCACTGCAAGGAACGAATGGCTGCTTACAAATATCCAAGGCAGGTTGAATTTGTCAAAGAGGTGCCCAAGACCGCTACCGGGAAATTTTTAAGAAGAGCATTCAGGAATACCTAAATCAGTCTTGAGGTTAGGGTGACGAAGCCGGTTTCGTGTATAGTTAAGAGGTTACGTTTAAAAGATTTTCATACCAAAGACATAACCCTTTGACGAAACGGGCGTCGTAGCCTTTGCCTTTTATCAACGAATTCTTACTCTTTACGCAAAGGAGAAAAAATGAAACGCATTGTGACCAAAGAAGATTACATCCAGAGCCTTAAAGACCTTCACCATGTCGTCTACTATAATGGGAAACGTGTGGAGGATATTACAGAGCATCCTGGTCTTCGTCCTCATGTCAACTCGGCCGCCCTCACCTATGAGCTTGCCCTTCGCCCCGAATATGAGGATTTGATGACAACCACCTCCCATCTCACTGGCAGGAAAATCAACCGATTCACCCACATCCATCAGAGCGTGGACGATCTGATCAAAAAAGTCCAGATGCTCCGGCTGATTGGCCACGAGACAGGCTCCTGCTTCCAACGATGCGTGGGATTCGATGCTCTGAATGCCACCTACATGACCACTTATGATGTCGATCAAAAATATAAGACAGACTACTTTGAGCGATTTAAAAAATATTTAATCCACGTCCAGGATAGCAATGTGATGTTAGTAGGCGGGATGACCGACCCAAAGGGAGACAGATCTCTTCCACCCAGCAAACAGGCAGATCCAGACCTCTTTACCCATGCCGTAGAACGACGATCCGATGGAATTGTCATTCGTGGAGCCAAGGCCCATATGACAGGAGGTGTCAATTCCCATGAAATTCTCCTCATGCCAACCCAGGCGATGAGAGAGGAGGATAAAGACTACGCCTTGGTCTGTGCATTACCCCTTAATGCACCCGGGGTGGTGCTCATCTTTGGCCGCCAGACCAATGAAGAACGGAAATTCGAGGAAGGAATCGATGCCGGAAATCCTTTCGGATCTGTAGGAGGAGAAGCTCTCATTATCTTTGATAATGTCTTTATCCCCTCGGAAAGGGTCTTTCTCTGCGGCGAGTATGACATGGCTGGAATACTCGTAGAACGATTTGCTACATTGCATCGGCAGAACTACGGCGGCTGCAAGGGAGGGGTCTCCGATATTCTGGTAGGAGCCACAGCATTAGCTGCAGAGTATCAAGGGACAGCCGGCGCTTCTCATGTCAAAGAGAAACTGGCTGAGATGATCCACTTGGCTGAAACCATTTATTCAGGATCGGTGGCCTGCTCTGCCATGGGATATAAAACTCCCTCAGGAGCTTATTATCCGGATCCGCTTTTAGCTAATACGACCAAGCATAATGTCACCCGCCATATCTATGAAATCTCGCGCCTTGCCCATGATATCGCAGGAGGGATTGTTGCCACCATGCCTTTCCAGGGCGATCTGGAAAGCAGTGAGGTGGGCCATTACGTGAAGAAATATTTGGCAGGCGCCAAAGGCATTCCTGTTGAAGATCGGATCAAGATCCTCAGGCTCATTGAAAACATGAGTGGAGGAACAGCTCTGGTCGAGTCCA
>Ga0214473_10003034_pt1 | contig 20513 bp, 28 predicted proteins | sample RVTome_7_FD_203509 | JGI IMG/M metagenome (GOLD analysis project Ga0214473, IMG submission 203509) | Soil microbial communities from uranium-contaminated site in the Upper Colorado River Basin, Wyoming, United States - RVT98D197 | ecosystem: Environmental > Terrestrial > Soil > Contaminated >... | reverse complement strand
CTGGGAAGTTTTCTTCTAAGCGTTTTCTTCACAGCATTAATCAGCCGCCTGTTGTTCTCTGTGCCTTTTACCGTCATTACCGTGACTGTAAAATAGCGCGACGGCTTCTTTGTAAAGAAATCGAACCCCAAATCGCCGCTTTCATCAAGGTAAAGAAAAAGCATTTATCCCCACACTCTCCGGGATTGTAGCAGAGAGGCTAATGGGCACGCAAGGATTCAGGACCGGATTTGGGTCATCAAAAATAATTAGGCCCTCTATCCTCGGGTTTTCAGTTTCAAGTTTGCGGATATTTATTCTCCTCTATGAAACCCAATACGCCTCTTATTGTGCACAGGAGGAGTCATTAACTGGCGGATAGCATCAAAGACCATTTTAAACTGGGCGTCGTATTTCTTCTCAAGGGCATCCAGCTTGCGCGCCAATTCCGCATTCGAAGCAAGCATCTGTCGCAGTCTAACAAATGCCCGCATGATTTCTATATTGACCTGGATAGCTCTGTCACTGTTAAGAACTGTAGCTAACATTGCAACCCCCTGTTCGGTAAAAACATAGGGATTAGAGCCTCCAAGATATTTGCGCGAAGGTATCGCATTTTGCGATACCATGGAATCTCCAATATTCTCGGGGATTGTAGCAGAGAGGCTAATCGGCACGCAAGAAAATCAGGACATCAAAATAGTGAACTGCTTCCTATAGACGCCGCCACCTCTTTATAAGGTATGCTTTCCTGAGGAGCGCGCGACAGAGCACGGATGTTTTAAAAAACAAGGTGATGAGGAAGAGATTGAACGGAGACGCATTTTTTCGCCTGGAAGTGCCTGAAAAGAAAGGCTTTTTGATAAATCGACCTCAAGGAATGAACGGAGAATGAACGCGAAAGCCTCCCAAGTGCCCGGAAAGAAAGGGGAATCGGGATTCAGCTTGAACGCCAAAAAAAACGCGCGTATGCGCGCGCGATAGCATATGTATATAGGGGCGGAAAAATTTTTTGTGTCGCGCTGTCGCGCTTACGTGGAAAACTTATCCTTTATCTTCAACTGCTTTATTTTGGCCCTGAAGGTATTGCGGTTCATGCCGAGGGCGCGGGCGGCGCGGAGCTTGTTTCCTTTGGTCTCACGGAGGGCAAGTTCTATCAGGGCGCGCTCCACTTCGCTAATAACGGTAGCATAGAGGTTAGAGTGCTCAAGGTCGGCGATCTTCTTGAGATAGCCCCTCAGCCTTTCGTCTATGAAGTTCCTGAAAGAGTTCTTCCCGAAATATTCCGAGCCGAGTATGTCCTTTTCCCCGATCCCCGTACCCTTGGAAAGGAAATATGCCTTGTGGACCAGGTCTTTAAGCTCCCCGGCATTGCCCTCACCGAACTCCATCCCGAGGAGGGCCTCCTTGGCCTTTTTCGTGAAGTATTTCTTTTTCTTTTTAAGGTGAAAGGAAAGCTCTTCGATGAAAGATTCGGCGAGCGGGATCACATCTTCCTTTCTCTGTCTCATCGAGGGCACGGGGATTTTCCTGAAAGAGATATCGGGAGGGAGGGCCTCTTCGCTTACGGCGCCCGCCATGAGCCGCAGATGGGCCTTCATCTTGCTCCCCTCTTTTATGAGGGCCCTCAACACTTCCACGGCCTGGCCGCTCATGGAGGAAATGTCTTTGATGTACAGGGTGCCTCCCCTTGCCGCTTCCACCGCGGCGGGGAGTTCATGTTCATAGTTTGCTTTTTTAAAGGGGGCGCCTGGGGGGGCGCTAATTGAGTGTATATGCCGTGCCATGAGTTCCCTCCCGCACCCCGGCTCCCCCAGAAGGATGACGGGCTCTTTTGCCGCGCCGGCCTCCCGGGCCGCTTTGAGGGCCTTTCTCATGGCCAGGCTTTTCGAGATGATCTTCTGCTCGGAGGAAGATTTCAGGGCCTCAAGCTCTTCGCGCCGGGAGATGTCGGAGAAGGCCCGCTTCAGGGCCTCGAAGAGTTCGGCCTCGGAGTCCCGCTCAGTAACAAGAGAGGAGAGGCCGAATTTCAGCGACTCGGCGGTGATATTCATGTTCCCGTTCGAGACCGCTATTATGGAAGCCTCCGGGTAGTATGCCCGCAGATCCGAAAGGCCCTCGAGCGCATCAGGGGCGGCAAGGTCCATGAGGATGGGTTTTTTAGCGAGGGAGAGGTCCTTAAGGGCCGATTGCGCCCTCCCGTTTTTTCTCCAATCCGGGAGATATCCCCAGGCCTCGAGGTTTTTTAGCCGGCCCGCCAGGGCCTCGTCGGACGTGATGAGAAGAAAATTTCGTTCCAAAGAGAAATCCCTCCCCCCAAAAGAGGGTACGCGTTGATTAGTACGAAGACAAGCGGCTTAATTATCCTCATGCGTGAAAAAAATGTCAAGAGACTTTTTTGACGCACTTCAATATTTTGACAGTTCTCGCGGGTGCATTTTAAAATGAACTGTGAAGTCACTTTTCAAAGAGGAACCCCTCGCCTTCCGGATGTCCCCCCGAACACTCGAAGAATATCTTGGCCAGGAGCATATACTCGGGAAAGACAAGCTCCTCCGGCGCGCGATCGAGGCGGACAGGATAAGTTCCATCATACTCTACGGGCCGCCCGGGACCGGGAAGACCGCCCTTGCCCGGGTGATCGCAAACCGAAACAGTCTGAATAAAACAGGCGGGGCGCATTTCGACTGGCTGAATGCCGCCACCGTGGGGCTTCCGGAGTTGAGGAAAGTCATTGCCCAGGCAAGGAAAAACAAAGAGGCCGGGCAGAAGACCATTCTTTTTCTGGATGAGATCCATAGGTTTAATAAATTGCAGCAGGACGCCCTCCTCCCCGATGTGGAGGAGGGCAATGTAGTCCTTATCGCCGCCACGGTGGAGAACCCCTTCTTCTATGTGAACTCGGCCCTGCTTTCGAGAAGCCAGGTCTTCGAGCTGAAACTTTTAAGCAAGGAAGACCTTCTGAAAATAATGAATACTGCCCTTAATGATAGAGAGAGGGGGCTTGGGAATTTAAATATAGAGGCCGACCCCGATGCCCTGGAGCATCTTGCCAAAATGGCCGATGGCGACGCGAGGAGGGCGCTCTCGGCCCTGGAGCTTGCCGCCCTCACCACCAAACCCGGTGACCGAGGCATTATCCGCATAACAAAGTCCATAGCCGAGGAATCCATACAGAAAAAGGCCGTCCTCTACGACAAGGCGGGCGACCAGCATTATGACACCATCTCGGCCTTCATAAAGAGCATGCGGGGGAGCGACCCCGATGCCGCCGTGTATTATCTGGCGAAGATGCTCTACGCGGGTGAAGACCCGCGCTTCATTGCCCGGAGGATAGTCATCTTCTGCTCCGAGGACGTGGGGAACAAGGACCCCATGGCGCTCGTCCTTGCCGTCTCCGCGCTCCGGGCCGTGGAGTTCGTGGGCATGCCCGAGGCCCGGATACCCCTGGCCCAGGCCGTCATATATGCCGCCACGGCCAAAAAGAGCAACAAAACAATTGCGGCAATTGATAAAGCCCTGAAGGATGTGGCGGAAGAGATGACCCTCGAGGTCCCCGATCATCTGAAAGACTCGCATTACAGGGGGGCTGAAGAACTGGGCCGCGGAACAGGGTACAAATACCCGCACGATTATCCGGAGGCCAGGGTGGAGCAGGAATACCTGAAGGAGAAAAAGAAATATTACGAGCCCGAATGAAGGTTCTACATTCCTTTTCTTCCCGCTTGCCAGATTCAAAAACCCCGCTAAAATATAGGTAGGTCAATTTTCTCCTACCGGGCGGGTCCCAAACCTTAAAGGAGGCAAATCCATGAAAAAACTCTCCATTTACTTGTTTGTCGTTTGCGCGGCCGTTCTCCTCGTCTCTGCGGGAGCGTTCGCGGCCGGTATGGGCAAAGAGCCCATGAAGGGCGCGCAGGCCGGGATGCACATACTCGGAAGCAATCTCATCGGAAAGAGCATTTCAAACCCCCAGGACGAGAATATCGGAAAGATTGAGGACATCCTCCTCGACCAGAGCACTGGCAGGATATCCGTGGTCCTGGTGGATACGGAGGAAAAATTCCTCGATATCGGGGAAAAACTCGTGGCCGTTCCCTTCCAGGCCCTTACGCCGAGCGCCACAGGCGAAAAACTCGTGCTCAGTGTGGATAAGGAGCGCCTTGCCAATGCCCCCTCATTCAACAAGGATGAGCTTGCGCAAATAGACCGCACCTCGGAGGGCGAGATTTACAGGTTCTTCGGCGTCTCCCCCTATTGGGAGGAGACCCCCTCGGCACCACCCATGAGGGAAGAGCCCATGATGAGGGAGCCCGGCACAATGCAGCCCGGGATGCCCCCCGGACATCCGTAAACTTCAAAGCCCCGCCCGGGAAAATTTATCTACCCCCCCCTTTTTTCCCTCTCCCACTGGGAGAGGGGCAGGGGTGAGGGGGGTTAGTCTTGCAGCCCTTCCACTATCTTTTTGAATTCTTCTTCCGTAAAGGCGCGAAGGGTCTCGGTGCTCACGTTCCCGCGCCTTGCTATCGAAAGGACGAGTTTTGCCATGGACTCGTCATCCGGCGCGGTCGCGACGAAAGCGGTGTCATACCGCCCCATGAGCATGAAGAAATCTTTCACCTCCGCGCCTTTTTCCTTGAACTCCTTCTTGATCGCCGCGACGCGCGAGGGGCTGTCTTTAATCGTTTCCACTCCTTTCTGAGTAAACCTGAAGAGGATTAAATAGGACGGCATGGCGGACCTCCTTTTTTTAAAGATGCCATTTAAAGGGGAAAAGCGCTTCCTGGTTGAAATCTATTAGGAGAAGGATGAGATGTCAAGCATCAGGCTTCGTTGAACACGGGCGGATATTTCACCGTGTCCTGATTTATTGACGAAAAAAATATAAAGAACTCAGTTCAGGAAATAATTGGCCGAGCTTGCCCGTATTAAAAACGCGGATTCTCTTTACGTTATTTGGTGAATACTTACATTTTTGATTATAGGTCGGCTGATGAGCATAGATTAAAAGTGATTCGATTTGTTCGACTATCTTATCGTCCTTCGGTTTTTTATACCTTTCTACATTTTCCCAATCCTTCCAATCCTTGAACTCTCCAATAGATCCTAATCTGAATTTTATAGTGTCGTATTCATCAGAGACCCAGTAATCGTGTTCCCCCAGCCTGATAGAGCCTCTTAAAGTAGAACCTAAATAAAGCAAGACGTCCCTGCCGTATAAATGATGCGCTCCATAGATTTGATAAAGCACATGACTTTTTTCTATGACCTTGCTTTCTTTTTCTTCCCATTTATAAGGTCCTTCCCAATGAACCACATAAATTTTCTCTTTCATTTTTTACCCCTCCTGAATAGCTCATTCATTTTATCGCTCTGTCTCGCTATTTCCCTTAAAAGCCCGGCCATCTCTTTTTCCCCGGCGGCTTCGGCCTTATCGGCCCATTCGAGGTAGGTCTTCGCGTGCTCGATATTGTGCTCGGCCCAATGGGCGAGTAGTATTTTGATTTTTTTTGCGACATCCGATTCGGGTTTTCCCTCTTCTGGCTTATGATGGTGCTCGTGCGTGTGGGCGTGGCCGTGGGCTTGGCCCATCTCGTGGGCGTGCTCGTGGGCGTGCTCCACCTCTTTATGTTCATGAGGGTGCTCATGGTGCTCGTGCGGGCCGTAGTGGCTGTGCTCGTGGCTGAAACCCTCGTGCAGGTGCTCGTGCTCGTGCATGAGGTTGGCCTTAAGGAGAAGCGCATGGTCCCTTAAAATCTCAAGGGGGCTCCCCTCGGCAAGCACCCGGTGGTCTTCGCCGATCACGATCGTCCTCTCGGATATCTCCGGGACTATATGGAGGTCATGGGTTGCCGTTATTATTGTCTTTCCCGCCTTCCTCAGGCTTCCTATCAGCTCGATCAGTTCGACCTGGCTCCGGGGATCCAGGCCGCCCGTAGGCTCGTCCAGAAGATACACGTCCGGGTTCGTGGAGAGGCATGTGGCAAGCGCGACCTTTTTTACCTCCCCCCCGCTCAAGTCCCACGGGGAGCGCTCTTCAAGGTGAGATATCCCAAGCATCTCCATTATTTCCCGCGCCCGCTTCTCGGATTCCGAGAGGGGCACGCCCATTTGAAGGGGGCCAAAGAGGAGTTCGTCCCGCACTGTAAGGGAAAAGAGCTGTGCCTGGGCGTTTTGAAAAAGAATGCTTATCCGGGCGCGCAGCCCATCCGTGAACCCGGAGCCAAAGGCCCTGATGCTCCCCGATTGCGGGGGGATGAGGCCCTGCAGTATATAAAGGAGCGTGCTTTTGCCGGAGCCGTTCGTGCCGAGGATGCTTATCGATTCGCCCTCTTCCACTGAGAGGCTCACTCCCGCGAGCGCCCGCGCCCCGTTTCTGTACTCGTAAGCTATATTTTCCACTTCAAAGACTCTCATAAGATAATAATTCCAAGGGCCAGCCCGATTAACAGGATACCATTTCCGCCCATCCTGAACTTCTCAGTGGGCACCTCTTTAAAAGAATAGTCGACTCCGCGGGCGTCCATTGCCATACTTAATTCATCCTTCACCTTTAATGAGAGCAGCAGGAGCATTCCCGCGCGGTAGCCCGAAAGCTTCCTCTCCGGATTCTTCTTCAGAGCGAGGGGGCCGCCAAATAACACCCTTGCCCGCCCGACTAATATAAATTCCTCAAGCCTCCGGATAAGGAAAAACATATACCTGTAGCTTATGGAGATTACCGTCCTTAAAAAGGAGGGGAGATAAAAGCCCAGTCCTTTAATGAGCTTGGAGGGCGTGGTCGTGAAGGTAATCAAAAAGACAATCATAAGGGACGCCGTTACCCTCAGGACGAGCCCCGAGGCGGACATTAGACCCTCTCTCGTAATGGAAATGCCGGAGAAGAGATGGAGTACGGGTTCTCCCTTTACGACGAAATTGAGCGCGGCGGGGATCGCTATTGCGAGCGTAAGGATAAGGCCCGGGAGGAGCCTTTTTACGTATACTTTAATGGGAATCCTCGAAATGAGGGCCGTTAAGAATGCGAAAACCGCATAAGGGAGCATGGCCCCGGGAGAGCTCTCGAAAGAAAGGGCTATGACGAGCCCGACGAGGACGGGAATTTTGAGCCTCGCGTCAATTTTCTGGAGAAACCCCTTCCTCCGGGAGACCGTTTCGTTAAAGAGGGCATCCCCGGCAAAGCGGAGCACTCCCCCGAGGGTCTTTTCCATGAACGGCCGCCGCCGGGGGGACCAGTCCCCGGGCCTGACCTTTTGGTGGGCTTTCCTCCCGGCCTCCTTGGTTAAAAGCCATTCCGGGAGTTTCTTCTCGGGGAAGGCGTTCATTTAGGGCCCCTCCCGGAAAGGACTTTTCCGATTATGAAGCCTAAAACAAGCACAAGAGCCACCCCGATTATCCCGGAGACCAGATACCCCACCGTGGGGCCCCATCCCCTTATCTCGTAACCGGTAATGGGGGCCTTCCAGAGCTCGTTCGCTTTTCGCAACCCCTCCGGGACATATCCCACTACTTTCCTTATCTCCTCTCCTCCCCATTCGCCCCATGCCCCGCCAGCCCCGAAAAGCCGGGGGAGCCAGAGGCCCAAAGGAGTTATCAAGATTAGGATAAGGAGCGCTATCCAGAGCTTTTTCCATTTCCTCATGCACGGCTCCTTACAAGCTCGGGATGGGCTTTGAGGATATATGCCAGGCTAAGCACGGTCAAAGCGGCCTCCACAAAACCAAAAACTGCAACATGCTCTATCATTATCGCGGGTATTGTGAGTTTCAAGGGGAATGGGCTGTAAAGGGGCCTCCCGTCGGGCGCCGTATGAAGCATCACCTGAAGCCCCAGTTCAACTGCCGTCAATAAGGCCGAGACGTTTATCCCGGCATAACCCCCTATACCCGAAGCTATAAGGAGCCTTTTTCTTGAAACCCCCTTCGGAGCAAGGATTTTAAAAGCGATATAGCCGGAGAGGGCCCCCGCGAAAGCGATATTGAAACAATTCGCCCCTATGGCGGTAATACCCCCGTCGCCGAAAATAATCGCCTGAACGGCAAGGGCAATGGAAACGGCGATCACGGCGGCCCAGGGGCCAAGCACAATCGCAAGTAGGACCGCGCCCGTGGCGTGCCCCGTCGTGCCCCCTATCACGGGTATATTGATCATCATTATGACAAAGCTCACGGCGGCGCCTAAGGCCAGGAGCGGGACCTCGCTTGCCTTGAGAGTTTCCTTCACTTTCCTTCCCGCCCACCACCAGACCGGGGCCATGGCGGCCCACAGCCCCCCGTATGTTATGGGGCCAAGATAGCCGTCAGGGATGTGCACGGCGCGGGGCCTTTGTTTTGATTGTCATTTGTTTATTTTATTACAAAAAGGGTTTATTTATGCTTTCTCTTAGAAGGGAAGCTGGGGGGCGGGGTGTTGCCGCGCCGCCCCCTCTCTGAATTGTTGTCATTCCCGCTTGTCGGGAATCCTTCTGAAAGACTCCGGACAAGCCGGAGTGACAAGAATACGAACCGGAAAAGGAAGATGTGGGTGGATGGGGCGAAAAACGAGGTGGCGGCGAGCAGATCATGCGCGGGTGAGAGCCCGCGCATGATAATGTTCTTTCTCCTTACGAGCCTTTTAGCTCGTTTCTGAGCCCCGCCACCCCCATCTTCCCTTCCAACTCAGGAAGAACTCTTTTTTTTCCCCTCGAATAAGGTCTTCACCTCGTCCATCAATTCATTAATATCCTTGAACTGCCTGTAAACGGAGGCAAAGCGCACATAGGCCACCTTGTCCATGTCGCGGAGGGCCCTCATCACCTCTTCCCCTATCCAGGTGCTCGGGATCTCCTTCGCGCCCTGGGCAAGGAGGCCCCGCTCGAGCCGGTTCACCAGTTCCTCCCGCTGTTCTATCGAGATGGGCCTTTTTTCGCAGGCCTTCTCGAGCCCGTGGAGGATCTTCTGCCGGTCGAAGGGCTCGCGCCTCCCGTCTTTTTTCACGACGAGGGGCATCACTTCCTCGACGCGCTCGTAGGAGGTGAAGCGGCGCTCGCATTTCAGGCACTCGCGCCTCCTCCTTATCGCGTCCCCTTCCTTGCTCGTCCGGGAGTCTATTACCTTGTCTTCAAGATGGCCGCAGAAAGGGCACTTCATCTGTAGATGGGGTAGCGGCCCGAAAGCTCTTTTGCCTTCCGCCTTATGTCTTTGAGGGCCGGCGAGTCTTTCCCTTTTTCTTTTCCTGCGCGGAGGGCGTTGTCTATAAGCTCCGCTATGCAGGCCATTTCGGCCTCCCTCATGCCGCGAGTCGTGACGCAGGGCGTGCCTATCCTTATGCCGCTTGTCACGGCGGGGGGAAGGGGGTCGAAGGGGATGGCGTTCTTGTTCACTGTTATCCCGGCATTGTCGAGTATCTCTTCCGCCTCATGCCCCGTAAGCCCCTTATTTGTAAGGTCCACGAGCATGAGATGGTTATCCGTCCCGCCCGAAATAAGACCGTATCCCTTCTTTATAAGCTCTTCCGCAAGCTTTTTGGCGTTTTTAACGATATCGGCCTGATAGGTTTTAAAGCTGTCCGAGAGGGCCTCTCTCATTGCCACGGCCTTGGCGGCGATTATGTGCACAAGGGGGCCCCCCTGCATGCCTGGGAATATCATCTTGTCTATGGCCCTGGCATAGGGCTTCTTGCACATTATGAGCCCGCCCCGGGGGCCGCGGAGCGTCTTGTGCGTCGTGGACGTGACGAAATCGGCATAAGGCATGGGCGAGGGATGCACACCCGCCGCGATAAGGCCCGCTATGTGGGCGATATCAGCCAGGAGATACGCTCCTATCGAACGGGCTATTTTATAGAACGCCTCGAAATCTATTATTCGCGGATAGGCGCTTGCCCCTGCGAGGATGAGCTTTGGCATGTGCTCCTGGGCAAGCCTGTCCACCTCGCCGTAATCAATGTATCCCGTATCCTTATTCACGCCGTAAGCGATGGTGCTATAGAACATTCCGGAGAAATTGGCCTGGGCCCCGTGGCTCAGATGGCCCCCGTGCCGGAGGTTCATGCCAAGTATGGTGTCTCCCGGCTTCAAAAAGCCGAAATAAACGGCCATGTTGGCCTGTGTGCCCGAATGGGGCTGCACGTTCACGTGCTCCGCCCCGAAAAGCTTTTTCGTGCGCTCTATCGCCAGGCTTTCGACAATATCCGCGTACTCGCACCCGCCGTAGTATCTCTTCCCGGGGTAGCCCTCCGCGTACTTGTTCGTAAATATGGAGCCCTGGGCCTCCATCACGGCCGGGCTTGCGTAATTTTCGGAGGCTATAAGGAGTATCTTCTCCGATTCCCTCAGCTTTTCTTTTTCGATCGCCTGGAATATCTCGGGGTCGGTCGCTTTAAGGTCTTCCGGCAACATCGGGCTTCTGCTTTCCTTCTATAACGGTTATCTTCCTCAACCGGAGTTCGTGCCTGCCGCCCTCGAAAGGCGCCTTGAGCCATGTTTTCACAATCTCTTTGGCCATCACCTTGCCGACAAGCCTGCCGCCCATTACAAGGATATTGGAATCATTGTGCCGGCGGCTCAAAAAGGCGCTCAGGGGCTCGTTGCAGAGGGCCGCGCGCACCCCGGGGAACTTGTTGGCCACAATGGACATCCCGATCCCCGTCCCGCAAATAAGGATGCCCCTTTGGACCTCACCCTTCGAGACAAGCTCCGCCACTTTCGCCCCGTAATCCGGGTAGTCCACCGAGGCCTCCGTATGGGGCCCCAGGTCCGTGAAAGAGACCCCCTCTTCCTCCAGAAACTTCTTAATTTCCTCTTTCAGTTCGACCCCCGCGTGGTCCGAACCGATGGCAATGGTCATAGGTTTCCTATGATAAAAGACGGGAAAAGGCTTAGTCAAGAAATGGTTTGATTTTTGATGGATTCATTTTTAAAAAAAGGGGGACACTGTTCGAGAACAATGTCCCCCCAGGGCTCATGGGTTTACGATAACGGTAAGGCTTGCGGCATATTTTGTCTGCGCATAAGCCTTCCCGTCCAGTTCCCCGCTTTCCGAAGTATAAACATGCATAACTATCAGATGATAATTCGCTTCATCGAAGGTAAAGCTTGCAATACCTCCCATATCGGTCATAACGTCATAGGGGTTCTCGACCCCGAAGGGAGGCAGCTCCCTGCCCCTCGGAATAAAGCTGATATGCGCATCCGGCAAAGGCACCCCTTTAAAGAGGACCTGCACGGAGAGAGTGTCCCCAACAGCAAGACCGGTCGGGTCGTTTAACGGGACGACCTCCAACTCCTGGCCCAGAATACTGTCATACCCTCGAAGGGGCTTTATCCGGTTCACCCTGCGGGAGAGAACGGCCCCCACAATCGCCTTGGCGCATTTGATGGACCTTTCGGGCGCATAGCTCACAACAAGGTCCTGCCTCCCGTCCACGATGTAAATCCCTTTTTCACGCGCCAGAAACGAAGCGGAGAGATAACCGTTCTTGTCAATATAGGTGGTAGCTCCGCCGCAAAAGGCCTTTGCCTCGTCAACGCCCAGATCCATTACCGACTCCGTGAGGTCTATCATCTCCCCTCTGGGCGTATAGAGCGTAAACACGGCCTTCTCTTTGTCCCATTTGGAGGCCCATATCTTATAATCCCTGTGCGTATTGCCGTGGTTGCCGAACTGCATGTCGATATAGACCATATCGCCTTGAGCGGCCCTCGGGACATTGCTCTGCACCCAGCCGTCATGCGCATACGCCATTCCGATAAGAGCAAAAATCATCGATACGGATAAAATTGTCCTCACGGGCAAAATCTCCTTTGTTTTCAGTATTCCGCTCCCCGGCACAGGCAAAATGCCTGCGCAAATGCCTTGGAATAAATCTCTTAAACGGGGTTAAACTTCCGGGGGCCGGTCTATCCGGATGGGGATTAAGGCGGCTTTTAGAGAAGGCCCGGGCATATCAACATGCCCGGTGCAGGGAATATGATAAAAACTGAAGAAAGCTTCCTGGATGGCCGGTCCATCGGCACTCTTATAGAGAGCGATACCCGAGGCACGACAAAGGTCCAGGGTAATGACATAAGAGGAACCCCCCGAAGACGGGAGGACGATTGTAAGCGGGGACAAAGAGGAGAGCAAAAACACTAAAAAAATCATGGCAGACACTTTTTTCATTCACTCTAAAAAACCAGAAAGGAATCCCCCTGTCAACGTCTAATTCTAATTTTAAGGGCGGGTCCCAAACCCCTTTAAAAAATAAATCAAAAAACCCGTTTTATTTGCTTTTAGCCCAAAAAATGTGCTATAAATTAAGGCATCCTTGCTCCCCCATATTGCTTATAGAACGAGAAGAGCAATAGAGTGAGGGGGCTATGGCCGCCATAGGCTGCCAATAACCATAAGGAGGTCCCGGTACAAGTGAATTATTACGAAAACGTCGTCATCTTCAGCGACACGCTCCCCGAAGAAGAACTCCGCGCCGCCATCGAAAGGATCAAAAACGTCGCGCTCGAAGCCGGCGGACAAATCCTCAAAACCGATGAATGGGGCATGAGGAAACTGGCCTACGAGATCGAGAAGCGGAAAAAAGGCTTCTACGTCTTCTATTATCTCAAGGGGCCCGCAACACTCGTCAAAAGGCTGGAAGAGTTCTATAAGGTCTTCGACCCCGTGAAGAAATTCATGGTAATCAAGTTCGGGCCAAAAGAGATAAAAGCCCTCGAGGCGAGCCTCCAGCCGGTTCCTTCCAAAGCTGAGGGCGAGCAAAAAGCCGGCTAAATGTATAACCGGATAATACTCATAGGCAACCTCACGAAGGACCCGGAACTCCGGTACAGCCCGCAGGGCACCCCCGTGAGCAGCTTCACCATAGCCGTGAATTCCAACTTCAAGAGCGGCGACCAGAAGGAAACCCTCTTCATAGACGTCGTCGTCTTCGGAAAAACGGCGGAGGCATGCGGCCAATACCTCTCAAAAGGCCGCCCCGTACTCGTGGAAGGCAGGCTCAGGGAACGGCGCTGGGAATACGAGGGCCAGAAACGCTACAAGTGCGAGGTCGTGGCCCAGACAGTCCGCTTCCTCGCAAAGAGAGAGGCCCAGGGAGCGGGCTCCGAGACGCCGGGCGCCCCCGAAGACTTCGGCCCTCCTCCCCCCGATGATACCGGGGACATTGAGCCGTTTTGATTTTATTTGGTAAGGGGCTCTGCCCCCATTGAATAAAATATTCCAAGGAGGAAAATAGATTGCAGAGGAAATTCAGCCACAGGAGAAAGTTTTGCAGGTTTTGCGCCGACAAGGTCGAGTTCATAGACTGGAAGGACCTGAAGGCGCTGAGGAGCTATCTCACGGAGAGGGGAAAGCTCCTGCCCCGCAGGATGACCGGGAATTGCGCCGGGCACCAGAGGGAGCTTACGGTATCGGTTAAGAGGGCCAGAAGCATCGCCCTCCTGCCTTTCATTGAAAGGTGAAACTGAAGGTAATCTAAGGTGAGGATACCTAAGACCTGGGTGAGGCCTGTAACGGAGCGGATCGTGAGGGAGCTTCTTGAGAACGATCTCTTGGAGCCGGCAGTGTCCAAGGAAAAGCTCATTCAGGAGGCCGAGGCCTTGATACTTGACGAGCTTATGGTGGAGGACCGCCTGAACGACGAGGTGCGGGAGGTCCTTAAAAAATACGAGGGCGAAATTGAGAAAGGCCGGCTTGATTACAGGAAGCTTTTTGATCTGACGAAACAGAAGCTCATAAAGGAAAGGAATTTAGTGCTCTGATGGCGATGCTCTCTGACGAAAAGGTGATCCATTTAAGCCATGTGCTTTTAAAGGGGCTCCTTGAGCGGGGGGCTGTCCGCCTGAAGGCTGAAGAGGGGGCCGCGAGGAAGGCGATAAAGAGGGCCGTTAATGCCGAGCTCAAGATCGGCGAAGACATAGACGCGGCGGTGAGGAAAAAGCTCGCCTCCTATCAGAAGAAGATGGTTGAGGGGAGCCCCGAATGGGAGATCCTCTACAAGAAATTCTTCAGGGAAGAAGAGGCGAAGAGGGGAAGGGCAGAAGGGTAGCAAGAGGGCGATTCGGTCCCTTTAGAGCTTGCCGACCGCGCCCTCTACCGCGCCAAAGAAGAGGGCCGAAACCGGGTTTCGCTGGCGTAGGAATTGGCCTCAATTGCAATTACTCTGCCTAACACGCTATTATGAAACTGCACCGGCAGCTTTTTCCTTTTTTACTCGCTCATGAAGCCAGATTTTTATTAATGCACCCCTGTCAACTCCAATCTCCTTGCGTATATCATCGATTTCGTTAACCAGGGATTCGGCCACATCAAGCGTGATGCGAACTTTTTTGCCATGGCGAATAATCGCGGCCTTGGACATATCGACAATATCGTGAATGTCTTCGCCTTCGTCAAAACGCTTGTCGAATTCGCGGGTATCTTTAGCTTTTTTCCTCTTTATCATATAACGCGACCTCCTTTTCTCTCGAACGTCTCACCGAAATAATGCGAATATTTTCAGTTCTCATGGTGTAAACTGCCGTCCAGTATTTATTATTTAATTTGGCGATTACGATACGCCGGCTTTCAACCGGATGGGGTAGATGTATTTCAATCCGGTTCTCATTCAACCATAAACCTTTTGCCTCAGTAAAGTCGATGCCGTGTTTTACCCTGTTTGCTGCGCTTTTAGCCGGGTCCCATTCAAACCTCATATTTTCATTATACACCTGCTGTACAAATTTTGTACATTTCCAAGTTCCCCCTAATAAGAAATAAATGTGTCAGACCCCTTATTTTATCCTTATAGAATTAGCCGACCGCGCCCTCTACCGGGCCAAAAAGGAGGGCCGAAACCGGGTGGCGCTCGCCTGAGATTTGGCCTTAATAGGTTTCGGCATGCGTGCGGGCGCAGCAAGCAGCGCCCCTACTTAAAACAGGACACTCCTATTAAACGCTGACGGGATTTATTTTTGGGGCTTGGTTTTCCCCTTGATCTGCATGCGTTTCTGCTCACGTTCAAAATAGGAGTTGGGACCAGAATTCATTATATTTTAGATGTGTGTAGGGGCGCTGCTTGCTGCGCCCGTTCCTTTTCTATGGCCGAAAATCCGCACAATTTGAAACAGTGTGTTTCAGTGCGGTTACAGGAAGAAGACTTCCAGAAGGTTTGTAGGGGAGCGGTCTTTAAAAGTCCCCTTTGGGGAGGGGTGCAGGGGTGGGTTCAATTTTCTTTCACCGCCGCATCGAGGTCAAAAACAAACTGCTTGTCGTGATTTCTGAAGAATTTTTTTATCATCTCCCAGTCAATAGAAGCCTAAAATTCCGGGATTTTGGGGAGAATTTCCGATTTTGTTATACAACAATGTGTGATAAAAGCAAAAAAATCGCAATTTGTGACCCGAATCACTCACCTTTCGTGAAAGAAACGTAGAAAATACCTCGGGTTTTCTGTTATTTTAGATGCCGGTAAGTAGAAGGAGGGGCTTAAAGGCGCTTATGAAAATAACGAGGACAATAGGGGTATTTTCATTTTTTGCGTTCCTCCTGGCCTCGGTCTTGGTCTCCCCGTCCCATGCGTATCAAAGATATACGGTCAAAAAAGGCGATACCCTTTCTGAAATAGCCGCTAAATTTAACATAAGCGTCAAGAACATCAAAAAAGACAACCGGCTTTCCTCGGATAACCTGCGCCCCGGCACAAGGCTAAAAATAGCCGCAAAGTCCTCTAAGAAGACCGAAAAAATAAAGAAAACAGATACCGTTAAGGTAACAGCAAAAACAAAAACAGCCCCGAAGACCGAGACCTTGTACCACAAGGTGAAAAAAGGCGAAAACCTGTCCATCATCGCTAAAATATATGACCTGAGCCTGAAAGAATTAAAGGACTTAAATGGCATAAATAGCAAAAAAGAGGCCCGCATAAAGACAGGCCAGCGTCTTATAGTGGGCAAAAAGGCCATCAAAGAGCAGGAGAGAACGAACACGGTAGAACCATCTTTACCCGCTAAAGACGAATACCACGTAGTTAAAAAAGGCGAGTCCCTTGGGAAGATAGCCAAAAAACATTCCATTACCCTGGCCGAGCTTAAAGAGATGAACGGGATTGGAAAGAAATCAATCATAAAGCCCGGCCAGAAGCTCCTCGTGAAAAAAGCGCTCCCCGTCTCCGAGCCGGATATATATGTCGTCCAGAAAGGGGATACCCTCTACAGGGTGGCGAAGAGGTTCGGCTTAACGCCGGAAGAACTTATGGAAATTAACGGCCTCACGGACGAAAAGCTCCGCAAGGGCCAGGAATTGCTTGTGAAAAAACGGGAGGAAGAGGAAATGCCCGATATTCTCCCGGCAGAGGACCCGGGGCTTTCAAACCCTCCCATTCTCGCCGGGTCTTCCTATTCCGTCCAGGTCCAGAAACTGGACAGCAGCCTTCAGACACTCGTCGAGGAGCAGACATACGAGGGGATGAGCACAAAGGAGAAACTTATCGCGTTCGCCAAGACTATGCTCAACATACCTTACAGGTTCGGCGGGACAAGCCTCTACGGGATAGATTGCTCCGCCTTCGTCCAGAAGGTCTTTACGGTGATGGGCATAAACCTGCCGAGGACGGCCCGGGAGCAGTTCACGAAAGGGGTCACCGTGGGCCTGGACGAGCTCTCGATGGGGGACCTCGTATTTTTCAGGACCTATGCCTCCTTCCCCTCCCATGTGGGCATTTATCTCGGGGAAAACCTTTTCATCCATGCGTCTTCCTTGAGGAAAAAGGTCGCTATAGACAAGCTGGACGCGCCATTTTATACAAAGCGCTTCATTGCGGCCAAGAGGCTTCTGGCGGAAGAGCGCCCAATCGAGGAAAAGGGCTTCTAAATCAGATTATCTCCAAAATTATTTCCTCTATTGTCCCATTCCTCGCCAGAAATGCCTTGACCTGGGGCTCATCCCCCGGGAACCCGATCACCACGTAAACGGCATCCCAAACGGCAAGCTCCCTGTCCTTGGGCGACATGTACGCGGGGCCGGCCGGATGGCTGTGATAAATAGCCAGCATCTCCAAGCCGGATTCCCTGATGTCTTTCTGGATGAAAAACTGCTCCTGCGGGGGGAACTGATAACTCGTTGGGGAGAAGTCCGCGTTCGTGCCCCTGTAGATATTCTCCACGACCCCGTTCCGGCCGGCAAGGATGCCGCAGACCTCTATGGGGCCGCCCGAACCGGCATGGGAGAGCATGTCCTCGTATATGGAGCGCGGAATCTTAAGTGCCATAAGAAAATTATACCGCAAGGGCGAGGGCGGGCGGATTCCCCGCCCGCGCCTCTTATTAATGCCCGAGCTGGCAGTAACCCGCGTCGTAGTCCTGGAGTTCGGTTATCGTAGGCTTCTCGCCGCAGATGGGGCACTCGGGGTTCCTGGGCACCTTTACTTTTCTGAACGAAACGCTCAGGGCGTTATAGATCAAGAGCGTATTTTTCAGCACATCCCCTTTGCCGAGGATGAGTTTCAGCACCTCCGTGGCCTGGAGCGCGCCTATGACGCCGGGGAGTACGCCGAGCACGCCCGCCTCCTGGCAGGAGGGGACGAGGCCCGGCGGGGGCGGCTCCTCAAAAAGGCAGCGATAGCAGTGCCCGTCATGGGGTAAAAGGGTCGTGACCTGTCCCTCGAAGCGCAGGATGGCCCCGCTTACGAGGGGCTTTTTCAAAAGAACGCAGGCATCATTCACCAAATATCTGGTAGGAAAATTGTCGCTCCCGTCCACCACGATATCATAGTCGCCTAAGATATCGAGGATATTGTCCTTTGTGAGGCGGCCCTGCATGGCAATGACCTTCACATCGGGGTTCAGGGCCTCGAATGTCTTTTTTGCCGAGAGCGCCTTGGACATCCCGATGCGCTCGGTATTGTGGGCTATCTGGCGCTGGAGATTGGAGGGCTCGACCACATCATTATCCACAATGCCCAGCGTCCCCACTCCGGCCGCGGCCAGGTAATATCCAACCGGGCAACCCAGGCCCCCCGCGCCCACGAGGAAGACCTTCGCGGAGAGGAGCTTTTTCTGCCCCTTTCCCCCCACTTCCGGGAGTATTATGTGCCTTGAATACCTGTGTACCTGTTCGTCCGTAAATTCCATCTCAGTCTTTTTCCTTGCGAATGACGATTACCCAGTTCGAGTCGGATACCTGCTCCACCTTGAGCACGGTCTGGCCGTGGTCCTGCATGGAACGGGGGATGTTTTTGGCCGCCTCGGGCCAGTCGAGGACGATCTCCAGGACCTCTCCGATCTCCATGTCTTCCACGGCGAGCTTGGCCTTAACAAACGTGTACGGGCAGACGAGTCCCCTTATGTCTATCTTCTTATCGGGACGGAGCTCTTCTTCCTGCATGGCTTTTCTTTACCTCCCCAAATTCTTATTTTTTATATTTCGGCCTATGCAAGGACTATGTTGCTTTATTTTAGCAGAAATAATATGGAGGACGCGTAACCCCTCCTGACCTCCCCTTAAACTAAGGGGAGGAACACTTGTTGACAACGAGAGGATTTGTGCGATATTGGAATTGAGGACTCTCCCTCACCCTTCGCTTCGCTCTTCCCTCTCCCGGTGGGAGAGGGGTTGGGGGTGAGGGAATAGAGCGAAAAGGGGGTTTCTCATGGCAAGGTATGGGAAGAAGGCACAGGAGACGGTAGAAGAAGCGATGCACAAGTACAAAAAAGGGGAGCTTAAGAACGGAAAGAGCGGAAAGAAAGTAAAGAGCAGAGAGCAGACGGTCGCCATCGGCCTTTCGGAGGCCAGGAAAAAAGGCGCCAAAGTCCCCCCGCCCCCGAAGAAAAAGAAGTAGATTTCCTACTTGGATGCTCTCAAAAAAAGGCAACCCCGAGATCAAGAGCCTCTACACGCTTCTTCACGCTATGGGCCTGCGGCTTGCCATTGAGGCCGAGCCCCATACCTGCAAAGCCGGGTGAAAAATTGCATGATTTAAATAAAAGTATTTAAAAACTAACTTCTGTACGGCGAAATGGAATGATCCCAAGATTTAATTCCTAAGCCTATTTATTCTAATCAGATATGCGCAAGCTCATCCTCAGGAACTGGTAGATCCTTGCTGTATTGCAATTTCAGCCACGACAGAATACCCAAATTTCGAATTGTCTGTGCAATTTCTTGAGATTCGAGCGGCGGTCGGCGCTTGAGCTTCCAAGCCTGCACTGCATCAAGCACTTCTCGCTCAGAAGGTTTGTCAATCCCTTTTGCACGCAATTCACCTGCCGAATAGAGAACCGTGGCAACTACCTCTGCCTGTTTGGAATCAAGCCGTAAAAATAGGTCTGCCGTTTTAACGATAATATCTCGCCACTGCTCAATTTTGTCTCTGTATGCTTTAAGAGCATCAGTATAAGTCTTACCGACTTTGACACTAAACGCCCTTTCACTCACACTCTCTTCCTTTATGAGCCCGTTATTCAGAAGACGAGCATAAATTTTCTTCAAGTCAGAACTAAAAGGGCCATAGCTCTTTTTTTCAAATTTCATTCCAGTTGGCAAACCACTGGCCGTTGCCACAAACGCAATCTTTTGGAAGATGGTGCGGCCTATAAAATGCCGGTATGTCTGCTCTTCTATGAGCCGTACAATCTCGACAAGCGCAACCCAGGCAGGCTGTATCCATTTTGGCTCGGGCATTTGAGTAACCGATGCACTAAGTCCGCTCTCAAGGAAAGAAATCTGTAGTTCCTCATGTGGTGTGCCATAAGGCGCATATAACTCAACGGGGATGTTCATTTTTTTGAGATAACGATAGAGCGTGGGTCCGACAACGCGCCATTCAAGCTGGCCTTCACCGCAGCCGAGCGGCGGCACGGCAATAGATGTGATTCCCCACTCTTTATAATGTATAAGCAGATAGTCAAGCCCTCGTTCAATATCCGCAAGATTAGTTACTGAGCGCCAGTGCTCCTTTGTTGGGAAATTAAGGATGTGCGGAGGAAATATAGTCTTATAAAGATAGGGACGACCGAGTTGAACCTCTTTCCGCTTGCAACGTTCTTCATAGTCTTTGAACATATCTGGAAATCTATTCCTGAACTGAAGAGCAATTCCTTTCCCCATAATACCGACACAATTAACTGTATTAACCAAGGTCTGCGCCTTTGACGTGAAAAGGTCACCAATAAGCACTTTTACCAAGCTGCACCTCATTGAAAAAACAACACTCTTTTTTTATTATAACATCCAACCCCGGGCAAAGCTCTTCAAGAGCTTCGCTTGCCTCCTTGCACGAAACGTAAGCCCCTAATATGAATTTCGCCTCAACCTTATCCGGGATAAGAACTTCCGCGCACATCACACCCTTTAACCGATCCTTTTCGAACGGATCTGAGTGATTCCACGATAACGAAAGGAGCTCGTCCTTGTCTATCATCTCCAAACCATCAGGAGAAGGTTCGAATTTCGCCCAGTCCCTAGTGTACTGTCCCTTAAATAGCTGGTGGTAAAAGAAGTTTTATGATAAACTACTTCATGTCTCGACGCGCTATGCCTGTAACGCTAAATGAAACAGACGGCCAGGAGTTGAAGAGGTGGGTCAGT
>Ga0214473_10003033_pt1 | contig 20520 bp, 15 predicted proteins | sample RVTome_7_FD_203509 | JGI IMG/M metagenome (GOLD analysis project Ga0214473, IMG submission 203509) | Soil microbial communities from uranium-contaminated site in the Upper Colorado River Basin, Wyoming, United States - RVT98D197 | ecosystem: Environmental > Terrestrial > Soil > Contaminated >... | reverse complement strand
TCTTGCCTTTCTGGGAATTTCCTCCCAACCCACGCATTCCTGCCTGTTATCTTGTTTTGTTTGAATAATATACTACCCCCCCCCCCCCCCCCGCATTTGTCAAGCGAAAAAATGGATTTATTTTTCTTGCTGATCGAAGAAGTCTTCGGCTTGTACTTCACCGGGGAGTACTTGACGGCGCCGGCCAACAAAAACCGCCCACAAAAAGATTTTTCAACAGCCTGCTAATCCGGCCGCGGCGGGCGCGGCGCCACCATGAGCGACTTCTCCTGCTGCACCGTCACCAGCCCAGGCTTGGCCTTGCGCGGTTTGCGCACGTGCCGTCGCTGCGTATAGATGACGGCCACGAGCGAATTTCGGCGCGCCTTGCTATGATAGGCGGCGGCCGCGGCGGCTTCTTCGATCTCCGCCTTCGACGGCTCGAACGACTTGTTGGGAAACTTCAGCACCACGTGCGAGCCGGGACACTGCTGAGCATGAAACCACAGTTCATACGGCCGGGCGTGGTCGAAGGTGGTGCGGTCGTTGTCGGCGCCGTCGCGACCCACCAGCAATCTCAGACCGGTCGACAGCCGATACTCACGGTACGGCAGCCGTTCGACCGCCGCCGGACGTCCGGCTGCCGCCTTCGGTAACAGCGACGCCAGTTCTTGTTCATAACGAAAGCGCGCTGACTCAAAGTCCGCCTCGAGTTCCGATTGTATCTGTTTCAGACCGGCGATCTCCTCGACCGTAATCTCTCGTCGACGCCTTAACAGATCGACGCCGTCGCGTCCCTTGCGGTACTTTTTGAAATAGGCTTCGACGTTCCGCCTGGGTGTCAGGGCTTTTTCCAGAGGGATAGTGGTGGGACGAGGCGGGTCGATGTAGACGTCGTCGACGGTGACCTCCGTCAGACCGGTCTTGAGTTTTCCGAAGTTGATCTGGAGCAGCTCCGCGCTTTTCTTGTAACGTTCAAAATCGGCCGCCTGGGCGAGATCGTTCTCCACCGAAGCCAACCGCTTCTCGAGTTTCTTGATTTGACGTTGCACCGCATCGGACAGAACCTTCTCCTCGTCGGCGTCCTGGCGCGCCGTTCGTTTCAGATCGCACATGGCCAGCGTCGCCAGCGAGAGGGTCTTGAACCTGGCCGGTGTCGCGTCGGTCGTCGTCAGCCGGAACGGATAAACCTCGACCACACCGCTTAATTCATAGAGAAAGCCGTCCGATGGCCGCATAAACCGCTCGACGATTTCCCTGACCTCTCTGACCAGACCTTGGCGGGCGGCCCGGTCGCATGACTCCGCGGTCAACTCGGCACAATCGGCACGAGTGACCGCCTCCAAAGCCAGCGTTCGATTGAAACCGTGCACGTGTCTCTCGACAATCTGTTTGAGCGACGATTCGGGATGGGCGGCCATCAGTGCCTGCAATGACTCAACGGTCACCTCGCGCGGGTCCAATCGGTCGGGAGTCGGTGGCGGCTCATAGGGGGAGCCGGGCGGGTAGCTTTTCTTTCTCAGGCTTGACAATCGCGCGAACAACTCGTCCAAATGCCACAGGTTGCCGTTGGGTCCGAGCGCTTCAAAGAGCAAGTGTGAGGTTGCCCCTGAGTTCTCCACCGTCAGAGTGAAGATCCTGTCAAAACCCAGTTGCTCGATTTTGACGATTATCGCGCCATCTAACCCGAACAGCGGTCGTGGTTTCTCTTTGGTCTCGACGCGCACCTTCGACGCCGGCGCCAAAAACACTCCGGCGCCGGCCGGATGATACCGAAACCCCAACGCCCAGCGTGTTTTGTCACCCTTGATGAGCAGGTAGGCGGCGCGTTCTTTTTTGTAGAACTCGGTCGACGTGATCCGACCGCCGCTGGTTTCCTCTCGAAGCGCGTTCACCAGCGCCATTATGTGCAGCGAGGTTTGCATCATGCGAATATAGGTGACCGCCCCACGCTTGGCAACCAGTGTCGCATGGCGCCATATTCACCGAACAAATCGTACTCTCCCGACGTTTAATACATAGGAAGCGGCGGTGGGTGGTTTTGATCGTTTCCTGGATGTCTATAGAATATCCCCACCGCGTGTGACGGCGGAGCAAGGACGCTCCGCCTTCTTTGTGCTCTGCCTAACGCTCAGAACGATACTCGAAGGCCGAACTGGCTGATCGACTCGTCCTCGAAAGTCGCGATCACCCGCTGCACGTTCAGGCTGACCATACTCGTGACCGGCTTGACCAGAGACAGTTCGATGTAATGGTCGTGACTGTTCATGCCCAGCGACCGGTCGAACGGATCGACGTAGGAATACCGCCAGTTAAAGTCGGCGGTGAACTCAAAGCTGAAATCGGTCACAATGCGAAAGGCGTTGATGCTTATGATCTGTAGTGTCCGGCCGCGGTCTACGCCGGCGTCGTCATAATTCTGATACAGAGAAACTTCGTTGGATATCGGGAAAAAGCCCAACGAACCGGAAGGGGACTCCCACGACGGGATAACGCCGGCGCGGGCGGTCGAATCGACGGCGGCAGGTGCAACGACCAGCGTCATCGACAATACCATGCAGACGAGCAGAACAAGCTTGCGCATAGCAGACTCCTGTGAGATATGGTTAGCAAACGAGGCGAATGTGAAGATCCAATTCACCCCGGTTTCTGGTAACTGCCGTTCATGTTGTTGCTCAACAGGTCCTCCAGGCTTTTCTGGATCGACCGGCTGGTGTAGCCCAGTTCCCGCCGGGCTTTCATCGAAGAGTAAACCCAGTCGTAGTCGAGCAATCGTATCAGGTCGGGATAGAACGACACTTTGCCACGGCCGGTGAGTTTCGCGAAGGACTTCGCCGCCCGCGCCGACGTGTTCAAAAGCGGCCGGGGAATTCGCATCAGGTGGGGCAGCAGCCCGAGTATCGACGAGATATCCAGAAGCAGATCGCGCACAATGATGTTGTCGCCGGCCAGAATGTAGCGCTCTCCCGGTCTCCCCTTTTCCAGGGCCGCGATGACACCGGGAGCGACGTCGCGCAGGTCGACCAGGTTGACACTATTGAGCAGGTTGGGCAGCAGCCAGTGATTCAGCCTCTTTCTGGCTTTGCCCTGATCGTCGCCGGTGCGCGACGGCGCTATGATGACCGAGGGGTTGACAATAACCAGTTCCGTATCGCTCTCGGCCGCGACTTTCCTGAGTTCCGTTTCGGCGGCTTGCTTGCTCTGGATATAGGGTATACGCAAATGATCGAGGTTGAACCGGCTGTCCTCGTTCAAGAGGTCGGATTCACGAAGCTCCGTCGCCTGGGCGTTACCCCGCCGCTCGCGCGCGCCGATGGCCGCCACCGTTGAAACCTGGACAAACCTCTTGACCCCGGCGGCGGCGGCGGCCTTGAACAGATTGACGGCGGCCATGGTGTTGATCGAGACAAACTGAGTGGGGCGGTCCTGACGGAAATTCACCCAGGCGGCGGTGTGAATGACGGCATCGACACTCTCGACCAACGACGCGAACGACTCACGCGCGCTGACGTCGCAGACTCGTTTGTCGATTCCCGTTTTGTCAAGATAGGCGGTTTCGGAACTCGGGCGCACCTGCGCGATCGGTTTGATGTCGCGCCGGAGAAGCTCGCAGACCAGTTGTTTGCCCAGTGATCCGGAGGCGCCGGTGATGAGAATCCTGCTGTTTGTTAACGACATTGCCGGGCTGCCGACGATAAATGTAGTTTACCAATCGACGGTTTCTTTATAGATTCACGTTTTCAATGCTGTGATAAGCAAATATGCGATTTTAATCAACGGCTTTTTGCAGCGAGACGAATGAAGAGATGAAAAAGTTCGCCCTGAGAATCTGGAACGGTTGGAAGAGAATCGCTCTGAAGATCGCGCGATTCCAGACCGCGCTGCTATTGACGCTGTTCTACTTTCTCATGCTGGCGCCGATCGGCTCGGTCTTCCGCCTGTTCGGCTGGGACCCGCTGCAGACAGGTCGACGTCACCGCCGCAAGAACAGTAACTTCAGCGACATCATAGATTGCGAACCGGACCTCCCGTCGCTTAAGCGACAGAGTTAAAAATGCGCATTCTCGGGATTTCATGTTTCTACCATGACGCCGCTGCCGCGCTGGTGGTGGATGGACAGTTGACGGCGGCGGCGGCCGAGGAGCGCTTTTCCCGTATCAAACACGACCAGGAGTTACCCCGCCGGGCCGCCGAGTTTTGCTTGAAGAAGGCCGGCCTGGCCGTTAACGATCTCGACTACGTGGTCTTCTATGACAAGCCGCTGACCAAGTTCGACCGTATCCTGACCGGCTACATGGCCACGCCCGGTCGCTCCTATCTGACATTCGTCAAAGCCATGCCGATCTGGCTGCGGCGGAAACTGTGGACCGAGCACGTGATCCACAAGGAACTGGGCTGGAACGGCGAGACGCTGTTTGTGCCGCATCATCTGTCGCACGCCGCCGGCGCCTATTTCAGTTCCCCGTTTGAACGCGCGGCGATCTTGACCATCGATGGGGTCGGCGAGTGGGCCACCGCCGCATACGGCGTCGGCGACGGGAATCGCGTGCGACTGGTGAAGGAAATGCGCTACCCCCATTCGGTCGGTCTCTTGTACTCGGCCATCACCTACTACCTCGGTTTTCAGGTAAACTCGGCCGAGTACAAGGTCATGGGGCTGGCGCCCTACGGCCAACCACAGTACGCCGACCTGATCGAAAAGGAGTTGGTGACGATCCACGACGACGGCTCGATACACCTGAACATGGACTACTTCGACTTCCACCACGGCGTCACCATGACCGGGCGACGCATAGAGCGACTGTTCGGTCAACCACGACGCGCCCCGGAGAGCAAGCTGGAACCGTTCCATGAAAACGTAGCCGCCTCCATACAGGCTGTTACCGAGAAAATCGTCCTGCGCATGGCGCGTCACGTCCGACGGGAAACGGGTCTGACACAGCTATGCATGGCGGGCGGGGTGGCGCTGAACTGCAAAGCCAACGGTTTGCTTCTAAAAGAAGGCGTCATTGACCGTGTGTACGTGCAGCCGGCCTCCGGTGATGCTGGCGGCGCCGTGGGGGCGGCTCTCTATGTCCACTACAAGCTGACGGATAACCCAAAGCAACCCCAGCCGGCTTTCAATCTCGGGCCGGAGTTCACCGATGGTGAGATACGTGAATTCCTTGAGTACAACGAGGTGCCGTTTACCGAAGGTGAAATGAACGATCAGTTGGACCGTATGGCCCGGAAGATAGCCGACGAACGCATCGTGGCCGTGTATCAAGGGGCAATGGAGTTCGGACCGCGGGCTTTGGGGTTTCGTTCGATCGTGGCCGACCCGCGCGACAACAGGATGAAGGAGAAGATCAACGCCGCCGTCAAGTACCGCGAGCCTTTTCGACCTTTCGCACCGGCCGTGCTTGTGGAGCACGCCGCCGACTACTTCGACTGCCGCGACGCCTCCCCCTACATGCTGTTCAATTTCCAGGTTCACGAGAATCAACAAAGCACGATCCCGGCCGTAACTCACGTGGACGGATCGTCGCGGATACAGACCGTGGCCCGAGACGAGAATCCGGTGTTCTACGATCTGATCGACCGTTTCCGCCGGCTCACCGGCCTGCCGGTGCTGTTGAACACCTCGTTCAATCTGCGCGGCCACCCCATCGTCAACACGCCGGAGGAAGCCTTCGCCACTTTCTGCTCCGGCGGTATTGACTTTTTGCTGATGGGCCGATACTTAATAGATAAGCAACAACTGCCGAGCAAACTGCAGCGTCGTTTCCTCTATGAAAGAGGGATCGACTGACGGCGCGGCGAGTTGAGATACACGATTCAGGTCGAGGGTTATGTTGCGACGGTTGCGGATATTCTCGGAGTTCTTCTACTTCCTCAAGACTTCCAAAAAGTGGTGGTTGGGGCCCATCCTGCTGTTTCTGCTGTTGTTGTCGCTGTTGGTTGTGTTCACTGAATCATCAGCGTTGGCTCCCTTCATCTACTCGCTCTTCTAAAGTCTCAGCAGTCGGGTTATCGCATGTCCAAAAACCACGGCTCACCCTCGTTGACGGTCAGGCTGGTCGTGGCGGCTGTTTCGATCGTTGTCTTTTTGGTTCTGGCCGAACTGGCCCTGGCGATTATCCAACCTGACCTGTACCAGCGGAATCAGTTCTTTCCTCGCAACCGCGACATCGACTTTCCCGAAGTGTACAAACGCGACGCCCGTCTCTTCTGGCGCTTTCGTCCCGGTATCATCACCACTTCGCGCCTGTTCAGCGAGCTTGATTACAGTATCAACTCACACGGCATGCGCGGCCCGGAGCCGGCTGATCCCAAGAGAGGTTATCGCATCATCGCGCTGGGGAATTCATGCACCTTCGGTTGGGGTGTCGCTTACGAGGATACTTGGATCTACCAACTCCAGACGTTACTTCATGAACGGTTGCCCGGTCGCGAGGTTGAAGTCATAAACGCCGGCGTCCCCGGTTATAGCTCGCTCCAGGGGAAACGGTATTTCTCCGATGAACTGCTCGCGTTGGAGCCGGACATGGTGCTGATCATGTTCGGTTTCAACGACCACTACCCGGCGGGCGGAGACAGGACCGACAGCGAACAGGAACTGAGCAACGCCGTACTGGTCGGCGCCCAGAACCTGCTGGCCCGACTGCGGCTTTATCGGCTGCTCAGGAAGGTCCTTCTGTCGGCCACGCAGGATGACTCGCCGCCTCGGCTGGACGACATACACGGCGTCAAACGCGTCTCGCGCTCCGAGTTTTTCGACAACCTGCGCGAGCTTGTGCGGACCGCACGCGAGCACGGCGTGCAGCCGATCCTGCTGCTGCCCCCGGTGGCTTCGCGGGAGATCTATCTCGACGGCGCCGTCTCCAACTTCCACCGCCTGCACGAACTTTACCAGAACGAAATGATCCGGGCCTCACAATACGAGCAGGCGCCTCTGGTCAGTTTGCAGGAAGCGTTCGACAAACACGTCGGTCTGTTCGACGACGCCGTAAACGATCCGATCCACTTCAACGAAGCTGGTCATCTCGTCGCGGCGCGGACTATCGCCGAAGTCGCCGGGCCGCTGATCGAATCGCAATAAACGACTGACAAATCCACCCAGCCTTGATATCATTGCCGTTATGTCCGCGCGAGTTCAATCGACCAGTTTCCGTCTTCTGGCCGGTCTGATCACACTGATCGTCTTTGTCGGCGTCATCGAGGCCGTGGTCCGACTCATCGGCGTCGACGTCTACTTCCAGAACCGGTTCTTCGTGCTCAACCGGGCGCTCGACTATCCCGACGTTTTCACAAGAGACCAACGACTGTTCTGGCGTCTGCGGCCGGGTCAAACGGTAACGTCGAAGTTCTTCGAGGGCAAAAGCTATCGGATAAACTCGATGGGACTGCGCGGCGACGAGATTGACCGCCTTAAGACCAGTAAGCGCATCCTAGTGCTGGGCAACTCCTGCACCTTCGGATGGGGCGTTAGCGAGGAGCAAACGTACGCCAAGCGGTTGGAGACGCTGCTGCAAGGTGAATATGAAGTGATCAACGCCGGCGTCCCAGGGTACAGCTCGGAGCAGGGAAAGCGTTTCTTCCGCCAGGAACTGCTCGAGTTGAAGCCGGACGTTGTCACCATGATGTTCGCCTGGAACGACCACTGGGCGGCGTCCGGTTACATCGCCGACAAAGACCAGGAATTCCCCCCGGCCGTGGTGCTGGCGCTTCAGAACCAGCTTTCGCGCCTGCACACCTATCGACTTCTGAAGAAAGCCCTTCTGTCGCAGGTAGAGCCTCATCCGGACTCGCTGTGGGATCGTGATTCGGTGGTGTATCGGGTCGGCTATGAGGATTTCGCCGCCAACCTGACCGAAATCTGCAATCTCTGCCGCGCTAACGGCATTATCCCCATTCTGGTGACCTCGCCGGCGCCGTCATTGTCGCGTTACGGCCAGAACCGGGGCTGGGCCTCGGCCGTCCGCTTCCACCAGGTGTACAACCGGCAAACCCGCGAAACGGCCGAGAAGCTGGGGGTCGCCCTGGTCGACGCGGCCGTCGAGCTTGACCACCACGACGGCGTGTATGACGACGTGCGTCACGACTTCATTCACTTCAACGCCGAAGGTCATCGCCTTGTCGCCGAACAGTTGGCGGCCAAAGTCCGCGAGCTTCTGACGAAGTAATCTTTCGCGCCGCTTCCGCCAATTCGTTGTTGACAGATTACTCCTGGCAAGCCTTATTAGGGACAAACGTTGCGGTGCCGTCCATCGGGACGGATAATAGGGAAGACGGTGCAAAGCCGTCGCAGCCCCGCTACTGTAAGAGCTACTCCGCAGGCATGAAGCCACTCGTCGCTGACGGGGAAGGCGCCCGCGCGAGGCCCGATGCTCAAGCCAGGAAACCTGCCGCAACCCGATCATCAATCGTTGCCGTCAGCGCGGGCTGGCAGGTAGTCTCCCGTCGCCGGTGGCAGCCGGAGTGCAGGCCATGAGGCGATTTCTTACGAGTGGGACGAAATCACCTGCGACCCGACAGGATGCCGGGTCGACTCCCGACCTTCAGTACACACCAAAAACAGCCTACAGCGACACACCGTTTCCAACGATTCGCCGGCTGCTGTCGGTTGCCGCAGCGGCGCTGCTGGTCGCAGCCGCGACCACCCTACCCTTGTTCGCCCAGTCCAACAGGCGGCTCACCGGTACGGTAGTGGACGACGATGGCGGCCCGGTGCCGCAGGCCGAAGTGGCTCTCATGGGCAGTTCCTATCGGACCACGACCGACGCCGCCGGACGCTTTGCTTTTGACGACATCCCGACCGGCAGGTATCTCCTCAACCTTTCGTCGATCGGATACTATCCCTTCGAACCGGTCGAGATCGAGATTGTACCGGACGTCACCCGTCAGATCAGGCTGGTTCTACGACGGAGACTTTATCCGGTGTCGGATGTGACGGTCAAAGACACTCGCCCCGCTCCCGAAAGCGGCGTGGTAGTGGTCGGCCGCGCGCAGATCGACAGCCTGCATCCGGAAAGCACGGCGGATCTGCTCGAGTCGATCGAGGGAGTCCACGTTGAACGGACCGGCCCCTCCGGTCACGCGCAGGTGCGCATACGCGGCGGCGCGCCGCACCAGGTGTTGGTTCTGTTGGACGGCCAGAGATTAAATTCGGCCGGTGACGGCACGGCCGACCTGAACTCCATACCGTTGGCCATGGTCGACCACATAAAGTTGCACAAAGGGGGCGCCTCGGCCCAATTCGGTCCCGACGCCCTGGGCGGAGTAGTGAACATCGTCACGCAGCCGTCGACGTTGACCGAGCCGACCAGCCTCGGGGTCGAGACGAGCCGGGGGCAGTGGAACACGCGCCGCTACCAGGCGGCGGCGGTCAGGCCGATTGGGTCGGCTTTCATCGGTCGCTTCGCCTATACCGGTTATTCCACCGACGGTGACTTCGACTTTGCCTATCAGGTCTCTCCGGGTGACACCGTCTTCACCGGCCCGCGGATCAACAACCGCAGCAGCAGCAAAAGCTACTTCACGGGTGGGCAGTGGCGACCCGGCCGCACGCGGATCGGCTATTCATTCCAGTTGTACGAAGCCGGCAACGGCCTGCCGGGTCGAGCCTCGCAGCAGAATGAAGAAGGTTATCGCGACGACGACCGCCTGCTGTCCAGCCTCCGCATCGAGCGCCGATTGGCTCCCGGACTGTGGGGCCGCTTGAATGCGGGTTACTCGCGCTATCGACAGTTCTTCAAAGATCGCACCGGCCCGACGAGCAGTCAGTATGAATCCGGCTTTACCGACGACCGCCGGGACGTGCAGTTCAGCACTGAGTGGCAGGCGTCCGACTACCATAGCCTGGAGCTGGGCGGACAGTATCGCCGCGACCGTCTGGATCATGAGGATTATTTGCGCGATCTGAACGGCAGCGGTCGAACTGTTCGCCGGACCTGGTCGGCCTTTGTCAGCAGCCGGCATCCTGTCGATCTCTCCGCTACCGGCCTGCTCGATGACGTCACCTTGACCACGGCGCTCAGATACGACAACGCCGTCACCCGCCCCGAGGACACCGTGCCGCGCTATCCGTGGGAGCAGCCGCGCCGGTCGGCACGGACCGAGTCGTGGTCGCCGCGCGTCGGGGTCAGCCTCACGCGCGGCGAACGGCTGCGCTTCCTGGCGCGCGCGAGTTGGGGCAGGTCGCTCAGGCTGCCGTCGATCAACGCCCTGTTCTGGCAGGGCGACGCCCGCTCCGAGGGCAATCCCGACCTCAAACCGGAGCGGTCCGAGGATCTTGACGCCAGCCTGGAGTTGAACGGCCGCAGCGGACCGTTCGCATTGTCGGCCGGCGCGACCTTCTATCACAATGAGGTCAAGGACCTGGTGGTATGGACGCAGACCGGACCACAGGGTGTCTTTAAGCCGGTCAATCTGGGCGCGGCGCGGATCACCGGTCACGAGGATTTTATCAGTGTGACCGCCTTCGACGGTTTCATCGCACTGCGCTACGGCAACAGCGTGACACACGCCCGCAACCAACAACCGGGGCACAACAGCTACGACAAGTGGCTGACCTACACCCCGGCCTACGTCACCACTATGGCGGTGCGGCTGGAGAAGTATGGGATCACCGCCGGCTACAACGTGCGTTTGGTCGGACGACGCTACGCGCTGGCCGGCAATGAGCGGTGGTACGACGCCTATGCCCTGCATGACCTGACGCTGAGGGCGCGGATCGGGATCAATTCGAGTTGGCGCGTGCAGCTCGACGGATGCGTCCGCAACCTGACCAATGAACAGTACGTTTTGATCGCGCAGCACCCCATGCCGGGACGAGAGTACGGCGCGACGCTGAAAATAACATTCACAGCGAAGGACACCAGACCATGAGATACCTCCCGCACCAGGCGGCCAACGTCGCCGACCACTCCCCACATCGGAAATCATATCGACTCGCGCCGACGGTGACCGGACACCTTCTGTTTACGGCTCTGTTTGCGTTGGTAGTCATGGCCGCTACCTCATGGGCGGCGGGTCCGACCGCCTGGGTGGCCAACGGCACAGGTGAGACGCTGTCGCGGATCAATCTGACCACAGGCGTCGTGAGCAACAATTTGATTTCGCTCGGCTCGGACCTGGCCTCCTACCCGAATCAGATCGTGGTGCGCGACGGTCTCGCCTACGTGGTCTGCTCCGGCACCGATGAGATTCAGATCGTGAACCTCAATGGACCCTCCACTGTCGGCTTCATTAGCACCGGCGCCGGCTCCAACCCGTTCTGGATGGCGTTCTATGATGATTACACCGCATACGTGACGAGTTTTGTCAATAACAGTTTACTGAAAATCGACGTGGCAGCCGGCAGCGTTGTCGATGAGTGGCCGATCGGTGTTTCGCCTGAAGGGGTCATCATTCGTGAGTTCAAACTGTACGTCGCCATCACCGCTTTCGATCCGGGGACGTTTTCCTATGGCCAGGGGAAAGTCGCAGTGTTCGATCCACAATCGGAGACGAAACTGCTCGATATCAACATCGGTACCAACCCGCAGTACCTGGCCGCCGACCGGTCGGGCAGGGTTCATGTCGTGTGCACGGGTGATTACTACTCGAAGTTCGGCGTTGTATATGTCATCGATCCGACATCGGACAGTGTGGTCGACAGCATCATCGTGGGTGGCTCACCGGGACAGATCGCTATCGGCCCGGACAATATCGCCTACCTGGCGGCGGGCGGTTGGACCGACGACGGCTATGTTTACACGTACAACGCCGCCACCGGCGAACTGCTGCACGGCCCGAGCGATCCGCTGATTGTCGATTTGGGTTGCTGGATGGCCGTGCCGTTTCAGGATTCGGCGGTCTTCGTGGGCGGGATGTCGGACTTTGTCACGCCTATTGACTCGGCCGGGACGATGCTTGCCAGATTCGCAGTCGGCGACGGCCCTACGCATCTGGATTTCAATTATCGGCCGGGCGACCTGGACGGAAGCTTCACCGTCGACATCGGCGATTTGGTCTACCTGGTCGATTACATGTTCACCGGCGGACCGCCGGCGCACTGGCCCGCATGGCGCGGCAACGTCAATGGAGACTTCGCCATCGACATCTCGGACTTGGTATATCTGGTGGATTTCATGTTCACCGGCGGCCCAGCGCCGGCGGTGGGTGCGACGTGGTGGGAGTAGGCGGGGGCAATCACAGGAGGTTGTCGGGCACACATGGGTCCTGACCTACTACTCCGTTACTCCGGTACCCCCTCTGTCATTCCCGCGCCCATCTCTGTCATTCCCGCGAAGGCGGGAATCCATCCGGATTCCGTGGATGACTGGATTCCTGCTTCCGCAGGAATGACGTACTTCGGTGCGCGGCAGACCTCCCGGTCTGCCCGTTCGTCCGTCGTCGATGGTGCTGGCAGCCAGGGGGCAGACGAGGACGTCTGCCGCCCACGAACTCATGTCTTAAAGACCTGGGACCGGAGCAATCTCTGCAAACGAGACTTATGATCTCAAGGTGTGGTTTGCTCTTCTTTCCTGCCAAGTACCCGAATCGCAACCGCCTGGCCTTTACGTTGGGTCCCGGTACCCAAGAAAGCCCCGGCAACTTTGGCTCCAGAACTTGGCTCGCTGATTTGGGGGAGAAGAACCCCGTTGCAGCCCAACTCCGCGGCCTTCTTTCGCATTGCGTTGTACATGCCGGACTGTGATGTCCACTCTCCGGAACCAGTTGCTTCAATCAAAGCCACCCGCACGTACTCTAGAGTATCGAGTTCTGATTCAAGGGTAAAGATACGCACGGAATCCGGTGGCAGCGGGGGGTAGTGCTCACCCGGAATCAGCATTGTCGACTTCGTGTGAACGCAGGCTGAGATCATTAAGCCTCCTCCAACCAATCCAACCAGCATGATAGCTCTGGGCAATATCCCGCTAATACGTATCATGGGCGCCCTCCTATGTCGATCAAGAATGGCACATATACTATGTTCTTATTGCCATACTGGTACAAGTAACGCAATATCGACTCACCTGTCAACCGAATAAAACGGTGATGATTGACGCTAACATTCCATCCTGATTGTCTACATTTTTCGCAAGGACGTTGCAGCAACACGCTGTAATCTGCGGCACGTAAACACAAAGAAAGTCACGGCGGGGCACACCGTCCCCACACTTACTTCTTCCTCGACCGCGCCGCTTTGGGGTGCTTCTTCTTGGCGGGCTTTTTGATGGGTTTTTTCTTTTTCTTGGCCTTTTCGATCTCCTCGGCGAAGATCTTCTCAAGCGTGTACGACGAAGGTTTGAAATCCAGCAGGCAGAGTTCGAACAGTTCATCGACGCGTTCGATGTATGAGAACTTGGTCTTGCGCTGGATCTCTCTGGGGATGTCCTTGATGTCTTTCTGGTTTTCCTTGGGCAGGACGATGTGAAAAATCCCGGCGCGGTAGGCCGCCGAAACTTTCTCTTTGACGCCGCCCACCGGCAGCACCTTGCCGCGCAACGTCACCTCGCCGGTCATGGCCACGTCGTTGCGGATCGGCCGCTCCGACATCACCGAGGCCACCACCAGACATACCGTCACCCCGGCCGACGGACCGTCCTTGGGGATGGCGCCGGAGGGAAAGTGAATGTGGATATCGAAGTCGCTGAAGTCGGCGAAGTCGATCCCCAGCATGTCCGACTTGGAGCGCACGTAGGAGTGGGCCGCCTGAATCGACTCTTTCATCACCTCCCCCAGCGAGCCGGTGGTGATGATGGTCCCCTCCCCTTTCATCTTGAGACCCTCGATAAACATCAGGTCGCCGCCGGCGCCGGTCCAGGCCAACCCGGTGGCGGTGCCTATCTCCGGCGCTTTCTCGGCCCGTTCGGGGATGTAAATCGGAGAACCCAGATACGATTCGAGGTTCTTCTCACTCACCATCCAGGACTTGCGTTTCCCCTCGGCTTTCTCCAACGCTATTTTGCGGCAGATTTTTTCGATCTGCTGCGAAAAACCCAGCAGCCCGGCCTCCTGGGTGTAGTTGGAGATGATACGGGCCAGGGTCTTCTCCGCAATCTTGAATTCGGCCTTGCGTAGTCCATGTTTTTTCAGAACGCTGGGGATGATGTACTTCTTGGTGATGACGATTTTCTCCCGCTCGATGTAACCGGGGACCTCCATCAGCTCGAAACGCGGTACGAACTGCTCCGGTATCTCCTCAAAGGCGCGCACCGAACAGATGAAAAAGACGCGACTCAGATCGAACGGCACGCCCAGATAGCTGTCCATGAAGCGCGCGTTGAAACGGGTGTCGACCACCTCCAGAAGCGCCATGTTGACCGAGGAGTTATTGTCGAGATTGAAGTAATCGATGTCCTCGATCAGAATCACCGGATCGGAGGAACCGGCGTCCCTCATGGCGCGGATGATCTTGCCGGGCTGTGCGCCCAAAAACGTGCGCGGCGTCCCCTTGATCTCGGCCACTTCGGAGATGCCGCCGACCGAGATGCGGATGAACTCCTTGCCCAGCGAGCGGGCGATCGCTTTAGCCAGCGACGCCTTGCCGGTGCCGGGTGCCCCGACCAGACAAAGGGTAGGACCTTCATCGACGCCACCGGACAGCTTGCGCACCGAGAGCCGCTGGAGGATCTGTTCTTTGATGCTGGTCGGCCCGAAGTAGTCGGTGCTGATTATGTGTTCGACGTCGGCGATTTCATAGGATTCCGGCGTCATCCGCCCCCACGGCAGGGCCAGAATCCAGTCGAGGTAGTCTTTGGTGACGCCGTACTCAGCCGAGGCCGACGACAGCCGCGACAGCCGGTCCACCTCGATAGTCGCGCGCGCTTTCACCTCCGGCGGCAGGAGCGACGAACGGTTGATCACTTCGCGCACCCGGAACGCCTCCTCGGCCTGGCCGTTGTCGTCCTCGCGATACCTTTGCGGCTCGCGGGCCGGCTGCCAGGGGATATACTGACCTCCCTTACCGTCGGCGCCGGTCACGTCCTTGAGGCTGCGAAAAGCCAGCGCCTGCGTGCGCACGTGGTCCAGGTGACCCAACAGCAGGCCGTAGCGGAGTTGGAGATCGACCGCCTCCAGAAGCTCCTGCTTCCAGACCAGCGGGATGTGGAAGAACGCCGCCACCCGGTCGGCCAAAAGCGATGGGTCGTCTTCGATGGCTTTCAGAATGTACACCAACTCGGCCGAGTAGCTGGGGTCGAGCCGGGTGATCTCATCGACCATGGCCATCACGGCATCCATCCTCCCCAGATGAGTCTTGGGATCGCTGCTGTCCAGTTCCAGATTTTGAACGGTCGCGGTCGAATAGGCATCCGAACCGGTGACTTTCATCAGAGCGACACGCTTAAGCCCTTCGATAGTCACCAGCGTGGAGCCGCCCGGCGCCTCGCGGCAATCACGCAACGTGGCCAGCGTGGCCATCTGATGCACCGGTGTCGGTTCGGTCTCGTCCTCGGAATGTGGTGAAAACGCGGCCACGAACTGCCGTCCACCGGTGCGGCAGTCGCCGATCAGACGGAGCGTCTCCTTGCGCCGCACCTGGATGGTCAGCAGGTTGTGCGGGAACAGCACCGCCGTCCGCAAGCGCAAAAGCGGGAATTCAGCCTCCTGGCCGTCGGTTGCAAGGGGCAGCCGGTAGCGGCTTTTGATGAGCAATTCTGCAGCCATCCTGTTCATTATCGGCTAACCTTTCATTCCCTGAACCGCCGCCCCAGGCGGCTGGTAATTCCTTTCGATTCAAAAACTTGAGCCACCGCAACGGGGTCGCTCGACAACTCTCACCGCCGGGTTGAGCGATATATCTTCATCCCGCCCGCCCGGCACCAATATAACAGATCATTGAATGAAATGGTCCAAGAAACTGGATGATGAGGGGCAAGCTTGTGTTCCGCGCTGTGCACATGGCAGCATCGCAGGGACGCTGCCCTACCACCTATCCAAGAACGCCACCACCACCTGCGCAGAGTTTGACGCCGCGACTTTGAAGAACTGATCGAGCTCCTCGCCCGCCGTCTCCGAGCCGGAGCCGCCGGCCAGATCGGAGGCGGAGCGGAAAGCGATAAACGGCGTGGCATTGACCGCGCAGACTTGCGCCACGGCGGCCGATTCCATGTCGACAACAAGCGCCTCGTGAACAGTCGACAGTTCCGCCCGCTTGTCCTTGCTGTCAATGAAAGTGTTGCCCGATACACCGACACCGCCAACCATCAGACGCGGCTTTCGTTCACCAATCGACTCCAGTGTCAGGTCCCCGACGTCGACCGCCCCGGCAACATCAAGCATACCCTTATCGACAAAGAAATCAGTGACGCGCAGCAGGCTGTCGTCCGTCGGGACGTACACCCATATCGACCCGTGCACAAAACCGTCGGCGCCGATGTAGCCGTAGTCGTGCTGCCGCCATCGCTCGGCCACCACGATATCGCCTATATGCACGCTGCTGTCGATCCCCCCGGCGATGCCGGTGAAGATAACGGCGCGCGGGTCATAGACATCGATCATGCGCTGCGTGGTCATGGCGGCGTTGGTCATGCCGACCCCCGAGGCCGCCAGGACAATCTCATGCCCGGCCGAACGACCAACTTGCACCTCTCGACCCAGATGTATCTCGACCGTGTCGATAGTCATCTGTTCGCTCAGAAGTTCACCTTCGGCGGAAAAGGCGTAGAGGATGAGCAGCCGCTCCCCGGAGGCGTCGTCCGTTCTTTGTTTGCACCCGGCGAGCAGGCTTATCGCAATAAGCAGCGCGATCAGACATACGAGCAATCGTTTGGACATGTCATTGGCTCCCGTAACCAAGCGTTTTGACCCTGTGCATCGGCCGTTGACAGACCTCGGCTGTCGATTAAATGATAGACTGATTCGAAATTGGACGCAAGTTTGTGGTTGGGGCGGATGAAGAGTCCACGTCGGGTGGCCGTCTCAAACTTGTTTGGGATGGATACCCACAACGCCGACGGTCAAATGAGTTTGACCGCGCCACCCGCCGGCAGGGGTCTTGACCTACGACCAGGATGTCTGCAATACCGTTTGTGGTGGCCGAATCTTCAGATTCGGCCACATCTGCCCGCTGAGTCTGAAGACTCAGCGGGCACAAGCACACGGTTCTGATCGTGCTAGTTCGCCGCTTCTCTGGCCTGGTCCGTCACCAGCGAGCGCACCTCCCAGTCGGGATGGTTCTTAAGGCAGTCCTCGTTTAGTTGCACGTGGGCCGGGTCGGCGTCGAGCCGGTAGTAACCGAGGCGGTTGTTCTCGATCACCGGCCAGTCGCATCTGAGGCAACTATTGATCTCGTTCTTCATGCGATAGAGATAGCGCGCCTGGTTGAACCCGATCTCCAGGTCCTCTTTGTAGATCCATCCGGATTCGCTGTGCAGCCGCGACCAGGCCAGCTTGGTGAAATACTTGAACGATTTGCCGGTCAGCCGCACCGGAAAACCGTTGATCTTCACCAGGTACCGCTCGCGTTCATAGCTGCCGTCGATCTCGATCGAGTTCGGAACCGCCATCAGCGCCGGGCCGCCCGGCAAGACCGATCGGCTGACTGTTGCTGGGTTGTAGTGCATATCGTACTCCTTTCCTATAGTCTGCAAAATACCTTGTAGGCGGGCCAATTTGCGCTTGCCCGCAATCATGCTCTGCAACTCTTCGGCCGGAAGCGCCGCCAGTTGCGATACCGTCTCAATCCGCGCTTCTTGAAGGGCGGCGAAATCGGCGCGGTTAAGAACGTGTCCCAAATGAAAGCGCAACCCCTGCATCGAGACCGGTATCCCCCAGCGGAGGCCGAAGGCCAGATCGCGCAGCCGGTCGGCCGGCGGCGAGTCGCGGTCTTCCGACTCAATCAGCGCGGCCAGCCCGGACATCAGATGAGCCGCCGTGTCGCCCAACGACAGCATCTGACCGAGATGCAGTTGGAACCGTTCTTCCAGACGATTCACCGGCGTCATCCGTCGCCACTGCTCCAGAAGCATCAGCGCTTTCAGAACCGCCGCGACGCGATACGGCAGCGGTTCGCTCAGACGACAGTCGCCCAGAACAAACGACGCTTCATCGACAACGTCATCGAAACCCTGATACAGCATCTTCACGGGAGCACCATTGACATGCTCCCATCGCGACAGCAGCCCCGGCGGCAACACCCAGCCGGGCGCGGAGAGGACCAGCGCGATCCATCCGAAATCGCCGTCGGGCCGGGCGTTCTCCAGTCGTCGCTGAAAATGGATTGTTTGGGCCACTAATAACCCTGATACTGCGGTCGCCCGACCGAGTGCGGTGAAACTGAAGCGACCGGTTTCGTCGCAACGGATCAGTCCGTTGTCGATCAGGTTTTGCACTACCGGCTCGAAAGCGACCGGATCGGCGGCCTCCGAAGCGTAGAGCGTCCTATCAAACAGTCCGTTGATATCATTCCTGCTCTGCACCAGACCGGAGCCGATCGCATCCAAAAGCCAGTCCGTCCAGGGCATGGTCGTCAAAGCCGATTTGATCGGCTCCGGCTGATCCGGCGCGATGTAGCTCTCCCAGAGGATATCGCGGTCGAAATCGGTCTCGGCCAGCACCACGGCGCGGCCGGGCCGATCCTGATCGGCCAGCCCGAGCCGCCCCGCCCGTCCGGTCATGTTGTCGAACTCGGAACGACTCACCGGCACCAGCGTCGGTCCCCCGCCGTACTCCCCGGCGGCATACTTGACCGTTTCCAGATAGACGTTGTCGGCCGGCAGATTGACTCCCATCGCCAGCGTGGTGGTGGAGAAGATGACCTTGACTTGTTTGGCCGTGAAGGCCTGCTCGATAATGGCCCGCTGCTTAGGCGAGAGATCGGAGTTGTGAAAAGCCACGCCGCGACTCAGCGCCTGCCGGAGCGAGCGCACGAGAAACGACGGCTCCTCGTCGTCGAGCGTCTCCAGAGCGTCACCGGCCGGCGGCCAGTTGACGGCGGCGGCCAGGTGATAGGCGGCGTCAACCGTGTCCCGGCGCGATTTCAAAAACACCAAGCTGGAACCACCGTCGGCTTTGAGTTGAGAGATGAATGCAGTCAGCGGCTCATCACCCATCTCGGTTTTCGCAAACGACTCGCTGCCGTCCAAACCGCTGTTGTAAAAGCGGTAGCGGAACGACCCCTCCGCCGCCACACCGCGAATCAGCTCAACCGGGCGATTGGTCTCCTCGACCAACTCGGCCTGCAACCATGCGGCCAGCCGACCGGCCGAGGCGGCATCATCACCGATCACCGCCGACAACCCCAGAAGCGAGGGACTGTAGACCGAAGCGAGAATCTTGGTGAGCAGTCGTTCCAGGATCGCCCCGCGAATCGGTTCGCCGACCGTCTGCAACTCGTCCACCACCACCAGTCCGATGTTATTCAGCGCGTCGAGCCGGGCGGTCAAGAGCAGATCGAACTTCTCATAAATGGCCAGCGCCACGCGGTAGTCCCCCTCAGCCAGGCGCCGGTCGTTCTCCGGGTGATCGGAGGTCACCACGATACAGTCGACACCCAACCTTCCCAGCGACTTTTGGAACAGATCGTACTTTTGCTCGGCCAGCGATTTGAGGGGAAACAGCATTACCACTTTACGCCGCGCCATGAGCGCCTTCACGGCCGCCAGTTCGGCGCAGAACGATTTGCCCGAGGAGGTCGGCGAGGAGATTATCATGCGCCTCGGCTCCGGCCGACTGTCGAGACCCGGCTCCCCCAACAGACCTCGCCTCACGGCGCGGCTCTGCACCGGCAAGAGCGCTTCGCCTTGTCGCTCGCGCCAGATCTCGATCAAGCGCGTCGGGATGCCATATTTTTCAAGATCGCTCAGTCGCACAGTATATCCTTCAACTACCGTTTATTCCCGTGACGCGCGAAGCGCGAAAAACAGGCTTGCCTGTCACGCCCCACACCCTCCAAACCCGCACAGGGGGCAACTGAAACAGCTCCCCAATCGCACCATGCCAGCCCCGCAGTCGGGGCAGGTGGCGGCGTTGACGTAGCTGTAGTTTTCATACTCCGCCGGTATCTGAGTGAAAACATCCACCGCCGTGCGAGAGTAATCCTCAGTGAGTTCCGCTTTCGGATAGCCTTGCGGCGCGCCGGCCTGAATCATCGCGGTCTCCTTTCCGTCATCTATAGAGCTTATCGGCCTGGAGTTAAAATACTGCACATTTGTGCAGGTGTCAAGCGAAAAAGTGAGGTTGGATCACTTTTTTTCTGGGGGTTTATATGTTGTGATCTAGTCGGTTAGCGGTACAACATGTGGGGGGGGGTCACACCCCTCAGCAGTCATTCCTGCGAAAGCAGGAATCCAGTCTTCCCCGGAACACGGACGGATTCCCTCCTGTGCGGGGATGACAGAAAAAACCGCCATCAGAATTACATAGCGCGGTTTGTTTGGCAAGAGGGACCGGTCAAGACTGTACGGTGGTATAAACAATGGAGGCAAGCCGTTTATGGCTTGACTATACTGAACCGTTCCGGGCTTGCCGGAGACAGAATTATGTGAGAGATTACTGTCATGGCAAGACAAAGCAGGTATTCACCGGAGGTCCGGGAACGGGCCGTGCGGATGGTTGAAGAGCATCGCGAGG
>Ga0214473_10003032_pt1 | contig 20521 bp, 17 predicted proteins | sample RVTome_7_FD_203509 | JGI IMG/M metagenome (GOLD analysis project Ga0214473, IMG submission 203509) | Soil microbial communities from uranium-contaminated site in the Upper Colorado River Basin, Wyoming, United States - RVT98D197 | ecosystem: Environmental > Terrestrial > Soil > Contaminated >... | reverse complement strand
TGGCCCGAGGTCCGACTGATGGAAGCGGAAGAAAGAGCCGGGTACATCGCGGCGCGCAACCGCGGATTCCGCGAGGCGCGAAGCGAGTATGTGTTCTCCCTCGATGACGACGCCTATTTCGCGACCGACGACATCGTCGCGTGCACCGTCGCGCAGCTCGAGCGGGATCCCAGGATCGGAGCGGTGGCGATCCCGTACATCGAGCCGGCGGGCCGGCGCTCCCTGTCCACGTTGCGCGCTCCCTCAATTCTCGAGGCAGGAGAAGAGGTCCGCAGCTATGTCGGGTGCGCCCACGCGATCCGGAGGAGCGCCGCCCTGGAGCTGGGCGGATACCGGGATTTCTTCGTCCATCAGGGCGAGGAGCGTGATCTGTGTGTGAGGATGCGTGATGCGGGGTGGTCGATCGTCTATGGCGAGGCCGGGCCGATCGTGCATCTGGTCAGCCCTGAGCGGGAGCCGGAGCGGGTAAGTCATTTCGGGGCCCGGAACCTGATCCTCTTCAACTGGCTGAATCTGCCGGGCTGGGTGCTGCCCGGTCGGATGCTGTGGGATGTCCTCGCGATCCTCCGGTACCGGTTCAGTTTGGAGGCAATGCCCGGCCGGGTACGTGGCCTGGCGGCGGGGGCCGTGGCAGCCGCGCGCCGCCTGCGTGACCGAAAACCCGTTTCCACTCGAAAGTACCGCCTCTACCGATCCTTACCGGGGCACGGGCCCGAGGAATGGGATGGACCCGTCCCGCCGCCATGTGTTCAAGCCGGCCCATCCCCACCCTCGATCTCATGAGCGGGAGCCCCGAAGGAGGGGTCTCGGGCCCGGAGTCCCCTGTCGAAGTCGTTCTTCGGGAGGCACTGATGGACGGCCGGGTACAGCACCCGAACGGGAAGTATCGGGATGTGGTCGCCAACATCAGCGAGCAGAACAGCCGGGCGCTACGAGACTTCGTGGTCGAGCGGCGGCCGGAGCTCGTGATCGAGATCGGCATGGCGTACGGCGTCTCGACCCTCAGCATCCTCGACGGGCTACGGCGAAACGGAGAGGGGCGCCTGATCTCGATCGACCCGTACGACGGCTGGCCAACCGGTCGGGTCATCGCGCTCCACCAGGTAGAGCGGGCGGGCGTCGCGGAACTGCACGAGCACCTGCACGAGTGCAGTTACACGGCGCTGCCGCGGCTCCTGCGTGCGGGAGCACGCCCCGATTTCGTGTACATCGACGGGAACCACAACTTCGACTACGTGTTCACGGATTTCTTCTATACGGATAAACTTCTGAGCGTGGGCGGCTTGGTGGGCTTCAATGACGCGGGCTGGCGCTCGGTGTTCAAAGTCATCCGATTCCTCCGGAAGTACCGGAGGTACCGCGAGTTGGATGTGGGTCTGCCGAAGTCGTACCGCGGCCGCAATCCCCTGTTCTCGCTGATCAAGCGTGTCGAGGGGCGTTCCTCACGGGACCGGTACTTTGAGAAGGTGGAGGCATGGGAGCCGGAATGTGGATTCCATCGGGCGTTCTGATCTCACGAGGCGCTGATCGACCACGCCGGTGCCATTGAGGATCGTCGTCGCCCAGCTTGGTGTGCGTCGGCATTACGCCGTGCCGCACGCCTTCCATGAGGCCGACATGCTGGAGCGGTTCTACACGGACGCGTATTTCGGACGATGGCCGGTCATAGACCCCGTCCTGGCGTGGTGCACCGGGGCGCGCGGTGCCCGGTTCAGGGGCCGTCGACACCCCGGAATCCCTGTGCATCTCGTGCGGGACTTCCGAAGCCTGTATATCCGCCATCCTCAGGCCATGGATGGCCAGAGCGCTGCCTGGATCCGGAGGGGCCGCCGCTTCGCCACCGCCGCCGCTCGGGGTGGGTTCGGGGGCGCGAACGCGGTGTACGCGTTCACTTCGGCCGCCGAGGAGTTGTTCGAGCGCGCGCGGGAAGCCGGTGTGGCGACGGTCCTGGACCACGCCACCGCGCCGCGTGGCCATGAGGTGGCCATTGTCGCCGCAGAAGCGGAATGCTTTCCCACCTGGACCTTGGGGAGGGGGGCCGGAGCGGATGATGGTGTCGCGGCATACGAGGCGCGGCAGGAACGGGAGCGTGACCTTGCCGATCGGGTCATCTGCGGATCGAGGTACGCCGCCCGGCTCCTGCTGGATCGGGGCGTGCGTCCTGATGCCCTCCGCGTCGTTCCGCTCGGGGTGCATCCCCGGTTCTTCGACTTAGATCCCGCAACGCCTTCCACCAGCGGCCTGAACGTCCTCTACGCAGGCGGCGACCCACTGCGGAAGGGCCTGGGCTATCTGATTAGGGCCGTGCGGAGTCTAGGCACATCGCGGATCCGGCTCCGGGTTGCGGGGGATCTCGCGATGTCGGAGCAGGGGCTGAGGGAGGTCCGGCAGGTCGCCGAGCGGTGTGAAGCCGTGCCGCGACACCACATGGCCGAGTGGTTCCAGTGGGCGGATGTCCTCGTGCTCCCCACACTCAGCGACACGTTCGGGTTGGTCATTCTGGAAGCGATGGCGGCCGGGGTCCCCGTCATTACCACCCCAGCCAGTGGCGGTCCCGACGTCATTCGGGAGGGCGTCGATGGCTGGATCGTGCCCGTGCGCGATGCCGATGCACTGTCTTCCCGGCTCGAAGCCCTTCTCGCCGACCCGAGCATGACCCGGGCGATGGGAGCCGCCGCGAAGGCGCGTGCCCGGGAGTACGACCTCCGCGCCTACCGCCGCCGTCTAACGGCCGCCGTCAATGGCCTCGCAGCACCTCATAGCCCCCTGGGGGGGATGCCGAGCCCAAGCTGACATGAGTCACCTATCTCTGTTGCACTCCGCGACCGCGGCCATTGCCCTGGTAGCTACGGTGTTGGCGTACGCCCGGTGCCGGGATGCCCTGCACCCGGCCGTGCTGATCGGACCCTTGATGGCCGGCGGGTACGGCGTGTGGCCGCTGGTACTCAACCGGAATGGTGATCTCCTGAGGTTCTTCAACCTCCAGGACCTGGAGAAAGTCGGCTTCCTGTACTTCGTTGCCGTGCTCGCGTTCTCCGTCAGCATGCTCGGTGGCAGTGTCAGCCCCCACCGTCACGCGTCCGCACCGGATCTGGGCGCTCCGCTCCAGGATGACCGGTACCGCCGGAAGTTGTTTCATCTTTCGCTCGGTCTCGGATCGATCGCGGTCGCCGCCTACTGGTACATGATCCAGAACGTAGGTGGATTCCTGCAAGCGTATGGCAGGGTGAAGGGCGGCGGGTGGGCGGCCAGCGGCTACATCGGTGAGGCCCTTCTACTCGCCTTCCCTGCTGTCGCGCTCCTGGCCCTGTCGCGGTTCCGGGAACGCATCCGGCTGCAGGATGCCGCGCTGGCGCTCCTCATGGTGTCACCGCACCTGCTCCAGGGGACCTTCGGCGGTCGTCGCGGTCCGCTCTTCCTCTCACTCGCGGTGCTGTTCGTCGCCTGGTTTCTTGCGCGAGGCGCTCTCCCGTCCCTGCGTACCGGAGTGCTCGCGGTAAGCACGATGATGCTCGCAGTGGTGCTGGTCTCGTCACAGCGCCAGGAAGTGTACATCGGCTCGCAAGGATCGGTGGATCTGTCGCGCACGCTCGAGATCGTTAATCCCGACGCCCTGACGGTCGGCAATGAGTACGTCATGGGCGTGGCTACGGTCCTGACGAGCGAACACCATGGCGATTACTACTGGGGTTACCGCTACTTCGTTACGTACTTTATCCGGCCCATCCCGAAGCAGATCTGGCCCAGTAAGTACGAGGACGTGGGCGCCACGTGGATCGATCTGAACACCCATGAGAACGAAGCGCGATATCTGGAGGCGGTCGGATTGATTCCCGTCGCCGGTGCATCCAGCGGCGTGGTCGCGGACCTGTACGCGGAGTTCGCCTGGGGGATCTTACCCGCCATCATGGTGCTCGGGTGGTTCTATGCCTGGCTCTGGGCTAAACACCGTCTGCGGAGCGGCATCTGGTCTGTGCTCTATATTGAATTGATCATCCTGAGCATCTATCTTCCGGTCCAGAGTCTCTCGGCGGTCCTGCACCGTTTCGTTTTCATGTCGGTCTTCACCACGCTCGCGTGGCGCTACTGGATCGGCCGCACCCGCAGCTTCCGTCCCGAACCCGGCCCGTCGGATCGCTGGACCCGGCCGCTGCCTGTCCCCGGGCGCTGACGTGCGTGAAGCAATCAAGTGGCGGCTGTTCCCGGGATTTAACCTCAACGCGCGCCTGCGCTGGCGGATTCTCCCCGCGTTTTTCGGTGTGAACGACGGCTCCATGGAGCGCGTAGTTCTGGATGCGGGGTGCGGAAACGGCATGTTGGCATACCAGAGCTACCTGCGTGGCAACCGTGTGGTCGGCGTCAGCATCAAGGAGGGCGAGGTCGCACGATGCAAGCGTCTCTTCCAGGAGTACCTGGCCATTCCAGACGATCGACTGTCCTTTCAGGTCAGGAACCTGAACGAGATGGCGGATCTCGGGCTCCGGTTCGACGAGATCATCTGCACCGAAGTACTCGAGCACATCCGCCATGATAGGCGTGTGTGCCGGAGCTTCTGGGATCATCTGGCGCCCGGCGGCACGCTCCACCTCTGCTGCCCCAACGCCGCCCACCCGCTGCACCAGCGGGAACGCCTCGATGAGTCGGAGAGCGGCGGCCACGTCCGAGCCGGATACACGGTCGAGTCGTATCGGGAGCTGCTCGAGCCCATCGGTTTCCGGATTGAGGAGATCCTGGGTTTGGGCGGACCGGTGCGGCAGTGGTGGAACAGGCGCATCATCTGGGCAGGGAAATACGGACCCTTGGCGGAGATGCCGTTCTTTCTGCTCTGTCAGCCGTTTCTCCACATGGATACTGAGACGCCGGCGATTCCGTACTCCCTTTACGTCCGGGCCAGGAAGCCCGTCAAGATGGCATCGCAGAGCTTCGCCGACGCATGAAGGTCGCGATCCTCTGGATGCGTTTCGGCCCCTACCACCTCGCCCGATTGCGAACAGCGGCCGCGGCCGGCAGGGAGCTGGGCGCCAGGGTGATCGGCCTCGAGGTCGCGAGCCGCGACCACTACGCCTGGGACCCGGCGGATGCCGACGACGACTTCGACCGCCGCACCCTCTTCCCGGCGCGGGATTACCGGGAGTTGTCAGGCATGGCCATCCGCGGGGCCGTTCGGCGAGCGCTCGATGATGTGCGGCCGGACGTCGTAGCCATCAACGGTTGGGGGACCGCCGAGGCCAGGAGCGCGCTGGCGTGGGTCCGGCGACACGCCGGTGTCAGGGCGGTGCTCATGTCCGAGACCCATGCCGATCGGCCGCGTCCCCGCTGGAAGGAAGCGTTAAAGGGACGCCTCATCCGCCGGTGCGACGCCGCGCTGGTGGGTGGCGGCGCGCAGGCGGAATACCTGGAGGGGCTGGGCTTCCCAGCGGACCGGATATTCGCGGGCTACGACGTGGTCGATAATGCCCATTTCGTCGACGGCGCCCGCGCCGCCCGGGAAGCCGCGGCCGCCATCCGCGCCAGGCTCGGCCTGCCAGACCGCTATTTCTTCGCCTGCACGCGTTTTCTTCCCCGGAAGAACGTGGACGGCCTTCTCCGTGCCTATGCCCGATACCGCGCCACGGCCTCCGACGCTCCCTGGGGCCTCGTGATCGCCGGTGCGGGCGAGGAGGCTCACGCTCTCCGCCGGTTGGCATGCGAGCTCGACCTCCCGGACGTACAATGGCCCGGGTTCGTGCAGTACCCCGAGCTGCCCGCGTACTATGGCCTGGCCAGCGCGTTCGTCCATCCGGCCCGCTCCGAGCCGTGGGGCCTGGTCGTGAACGAGGCCGCGGCGAGCGGATTGCCGCTCCTGATTGCCCGACCGGTCGGCGCCGCACGGGAGCTGGTTCGCGATGGCGAGAACGGGCTCCTTTTTGATCCCGCCAACCCGGGTGCCATCGCACACGCCCTGACGACCATCGCGTGCCTCTCACAGGCCGAGCGAGACCGAATGGGTCGGCTTTCGGCCCGCATCGCGAACAATTGGCCGGCGCGCCGATTCGGGGAAGGACTGTTCGCTGCCGTGGATGCAGCCCGCGGCGCCACCGAGGTGCCATGACGCGGCAGCAATCGTGATGAAGATTCTCCACGTGATCCGCGGCCTGTCCAACTCGTCCGGAACCACGCACATCGTGGTCCCCCTGGCCGAGGAACAGGCGCGGGCCGGACATGACGTAACGGTCTATTGCGTTGAGAAGCCGGACGCCGCACCGGTTCGGCCAAGCACCGACGCGGTGACCACTCGGTGCTTCCCGACGTCGGTCCACAGCCCGAAATACGGTCTCTCGCTGCCCTTCACGCGAGCGGTTCGCCAGGAGATCACACATTTCGACGTGGTCCATATCCACGCCGTGTGGAACTTCCCGACCTACTACACCATGCGCGCGGCCGGCCGTGCCGACGTGCCGTATGTCGTGGCACCCCAGGGCTCGTTCGATCCATGGGCACTCCGAGAGGGCGCGCGCGCAAAGGCCTTCTACGGCCGCTTCGTCGAGCGGCCCTTGCTCCGCCGATGCGCGTTCCTTCAGGCCCTGACGCAGAAGGAGGCGCTTCAGTTCGAGGACTACGGCCTCGACGCGCCCACCGTCATCATACCGAACGGCGTGGACATGCAACAGTTCGAGCGCCAGGCTCCGCGGCTCGGTGAGCGTCTGGGGTTGCCGCCGGGGTCGAAGACCCTGTTGTACCTGTCCCGAATCGATCCGAAAAAGGGGCTGGACGTGCTGATTCGGGCTTTCGCCCATCTGCGAAACGAGCGGCCGGACATCTTCCTCGTCATCGCGGGTCACGACGCCGGATACGGGCACGAGCCGGGAATACGCGCGCTTGTCTCCAGTTTGGGTCTTGAAGCAGCGTGCCGGTTGCTGGGTGAGGTAAAGGGCGACGCCAAGTACGACACGCTGTTGGGTGCTGATGCCTTCGCCCTGACATCACACTCTGAGGGGCTGCCGATCGCCGTGTTGGAAGCGATGGCGGCGGGCCTTCCCGTCGTAGTATCGCACGAGTGCAACGTGCCGGCCGTGGCCGAGCGCAATACCGGCTTCTTGGTATCGCCGGAAGTGGATGAAGTGGCGGTGGCCCTGCGGGAGCTGTTCGCCGATGAGGAACGGGCCCGGCGCATGGGGGATGAAGGTCGGCGTCTCGTCCGTGAGCGCTTCACATGGTCCAGCATCAGTAGCGCCACGATTCGCGCCTACCAGGAGGCACGGCCGGAATGATCGTGGCTGGTGACGTGGCGGTGGCGCCCGGTGATTCGTTCGCCTTCCGCGGCTTTCCCGAGGCGTTCCGGCGCCGGCCGCTGTGCGTAAACCTGGAGGGCGCGATCATCGAGGCGGAGGAATGGGATGGCGATGCCGTGTGCAACTCGCCGGCCGTCTGGGAATCCTTCGCACAGTTCGAGCCCGGTCCGGTGTTCCTGGCGAACAATCACATCCGGGATTTCTCAGGGGGCATCGCGGGGACGAAGCGGAAGCTCGCGGGGATGGGGCTGCGGGGATTCGGCGCGGGTGCGTCCCAGGCCGAGGCAGCCCGGCCGGCCGTCTGCACCACGCCTGAGGGTGACTACATTCTCTGCGGCTTCGGCTGGCGAGTGATCGGATGCTGGTCCGCTACTCGACGACGATCCGGGGTGAATCCTCTGGATGGGCGGGTCGTGGAGTCGCAGCTCGAGGGCCACCTCGAGGCCCATCCCTCGAAGCGGGTGGTCGTGGTACTTCACTGGAGCTACGAGTTCGAACGGTATCCGCAGCCCGGGCACCGCGAGTTGGCGTTCCGTTTGATCGATGCGGGTGCGTACGCGGTCATCGGGCATCACTCTCATGTCGTCGGCCCCGTGGAGCGCTACAGGGATCGGACGATCGCGTATGGGCTCGGCAACTGGGCCTTCTCCCATGGTCGGTTTCACGAAGGCCGCCTCCGTTTGCCGGAATCCAGCTTCCACGGCCTGGCAATCGAGCTGGGCGCTGCGGGTGATCGGGTGCACCATGTGCGGTTCCGCCCGCCGAACACGGTACAGTACGAGCACGCGGAAGATGTCGTTGATTCAGCCCTCTCGGTTCGTCCTGCGTTCGAGGGGATGGGCCATAGGGAATATCTGAGGTGGTTCAAGGAGCACCGCATCAAGCGTCGCGGACTTCCCATCTACACGAGTACGGACCGCTCCGTGCCGAACCGGTTACGCGACGCACTCGTGATGACGCGGCACTTTGGAATCATCACCGCATGTGCTCTCGGACTGAAAGGTCAGGGGCGGAATGCGTGATAATGCAAACCGTCGGGCTTCGTCTTCCACTCCGCCTTCCCAATGGAGCGATGTATGAAAATGCGACTCCTGTGTTCCCTGGTCCTCGGGGCGGCCGCTCTTCCGGGTCTGGCGCCCACCACCGCCACGGCCCAGACTCCGGACTCGCTGCGCGCCCACTACATGATCGATCTGCCGCCGACTCTGGAGATCCTCTCCACCGTCGGCCGCACCTCGCCCGGAACGTCGTCGGGTTCGCCCACAGGGTTCGGCGCGAACTGGGGTGACGGTTTCGTGGGTGCGAGCTATCAGGGGCGGGTCCGGTTCTCGGAGCTCAATGACGGCGCGGTGGTGGCCGGGATCGGCCTGGGCAACTCCCGGGACCTGATCGGGGGGGAGGTGGCCATCACCTCCTTCTCCACGCTGCGATCAGATCCCTTCCAGGTGGTGTCGGTGAGCCTGAAGTTGCACAGGGCCTTCCTTGACAACTACGGCCTGGCGGTGGGCTGGGAGAGCGCATTCTTCCTCACTAGCAACGAGGGTGACGGCGGCAGCAGCCTGTACGTGGCGGCCAGCAAGGTCTGGCCCCAGGTCTGGTGGCAGCCGTTCACGAAGATCACCACCACCGTAGGGCTGGGTGACGGCCGCTTCCGCTCCGAGGAGGAGGTGCGTGTCGATAAGGAGACGGTCAAGCCGTTCGGCAGCATCGGCGTCCAGCTCTGGGAGCCGATGTCTTTCATCGCGGATTGGACCGGGCAGGACCTCACCCTGGCGATGTCGATCGTCCCGACACAGCGATTCCCGCTGGTCATCACCCCCGGCGTGACCGACGTCACCGGGACTGCAGGCGACGGCGCGCGCTTCATCATCAGCGCCGGCACCGGCTTCGACTTCGCCCGCCTCCCTCGACTGTTCCCCTGATCCCCGGAGAGGTTCCATGCGCACTCCGAATCTGCTGACCTGCGGGGCCGTGGCCGTCGGGCTGGCGCTGATGAGCGCCCCCGCCACGGCACAGACGCACAACCAGTCCGACGTCACGGGCCCCAACGTGACCAGCTCGGCCATCGCTGGCGTCGGAACGGTCGCGGCCGAGGCCTCACCGGCGGTCGCCGCGGCCGTGGCCACCGCCGGGACGGCCGTGACCGCACAGCTCTCCAGCGGAACCCTGTCCGCCACCACGCCCGATGGCGCCACGGTGACGATCCCGCCCGCGGTCCAGGGGGCCCTGGCCGGGATCCTGGCCGGCGGAGCCGCGCCTCCCGAGTTCGTAGCCGGGCTGGCCGCCGGCGGAGCGGGCTCGGCATCCGAGCTCGTGGAAGCGCTCGCGACGCTGGTCTCGTCGCCGGCCACCGGACAGTTCGCCGCGGCCGTGGGCCACTTCAACGCCCTGGTCGTCGGGGCCGACCCTGCCTTCCTGGCCAGTCCCACGCCTGAGTTCCTTGCGGTGCACTCGGTGCTCAGTCAGCTCGTGGCTGCTGGCCGGGGAGCGGGCTGAGGGGGGTGCCTGCCGAGATTCCCGTTACCGCCATCGTCCTGACGCACAACGAGGCCGCGAACATCGGGGAGTGCCTGACGCGCATGGAGCGGGCGCAGGACGTGGTCCTCGTGGACTCCGGGAGCACGGATGACACCGTGGAAGCGGCCCGGTCCGTTCGCCCCGATGTCCGCATTTTCCACCACCCATTCACAGATTTCGGGACGCAGCGGAACTGGGCGCTCGACCACACCGATCCCCGGCAACCGTGGATCCTGTTCGTGGACGCCGACGAGTTCTGTGAGCCGGCACTCATGGAGGAGATCGAAGCGTTCATCGCCGCGCCGGGCCGCTTCGCGGGCGCGTTCATCGCGGGCCGCAACTACTTCCTCGGCCGATGGCTGAAGCACTCGACCATGTACCCGTCGTATCAGCTGCGCCTCCTGAAGCGCGGATCCGTGCGCTATCGAAAGGAGGGCCACGGACAGCGGGAGGTCACCGACGGACCGCTGCACTACCTGCGGGCCAGCTGGCGCCACGAAGCGTTCGGCAAGGGAATCGAGCAGTGGATCGAGCGCCACAATCACTACTCGTCCGAGGAAGCTGATCACCTTCTGGCGCTCCGCACGGAGCCGCTCCGGTGGCGAGACCTGGCACGGCGCGACCCCCTGCCCCGCCGCCGCGCACTCAAAACCCTGGCCGCACGGCTTCCGTTTCGACCGCTGTTCCGCTTCGTGTACGTGTATCTGTTCCGACGCGGCTTTCTCGATGGCTATCCCGGCTTTGTCTACGCCATGCTCCTGAGTAGTCACCAGATCCACATCTGGGCCAAGATCGTGGAGCGGCGCCACTCGTGATCCACCGTCTCCTGCCGTACTCGGGGCTGAAACGGCTGTACGGCGCCAGTCCGGGGTGGGTGCGGGAGCTTTACGCCGCGATCCCGTTCGCATGGCGGGCCGGCTCGGCCTTCCGTCGGACGAGCCGCGTGATCCGGCGAACGGAGCAACTGCCCTGGCCGGAGCTGCGCGCGCTACAGGGGGAGCGTTTGCGGGAACTGCTCCAGCACGCCCACGACCACGTGCCGTTCTACCGAGAGGCGATGCGCGAGATCGGCTTCGATCCCGCGCGTGCCCTGCTGCCCGGGGACCTGGCGCGGCTGCCGCTCGTCTCGAAATCGATGCTCCAGGACCAGCCGGAGCGGTTCCAGGCCGAAGCCGGGGTGGGCGAGCCGGTGTACGCCGACAACACCGGCGGCAGTTCAGGGACGCCTTTCGGGTTCCTGAAGCCGAACAGCATGTATCCAATCGAGCAGGCTTACATGCTGGCGCAGTGGCGCCGGGTCGGGTACGAGCCGACGGATCGAAAGCTGACGCTGCGAGGTCGGGTGTTCACGGGAGGCCGACAGCGCTGGGCATACAACCCGATCTATCGTGAGTTGGTGCTTTCCAGCTACCATCTGGATGCCGACACGGTCACCGCCGCCCTCATCGAAGCCCGGCGGTTCAAACCCCGGTTCATGCACGGCTATCCCTCCGCGATCACGCGCTTCCTCCAGGTGGCGGTCGAGGCGGGACTCCAGCCGCCGACCGGGATCCGCGCGGTTCTGTGCGGGTCGGAGCCGCTGTATGAGTTCCAGCGGCAGTTCATCCGTGAGACCCTCGGGTGCCGGGTGTACTCGTGGTACGGACAGAGTGAATGCGTGCTGCTGGCCGGCGAGTGTGAACACAGCACGGCCTACCACTCCTTTCCGTTGTACGGGGTTCTGGAACTGGTGGACGAGGTCGGCGGCGTGATCACGGAGCCGGATGTGGAGGGTGAGATCGTCGGCACGGCGCTGCACAACCGCGCCATGCCGTTCATCCGCTACCGTACGGGTGATCGCGGCGTGTACGACGCACCGGGACCATGCGCGTGCGGCCGCTCGTATCCGCGACTGCGGACCGTCACCGGACGCAAGCAGGAGTTCATCTACACCTCTGGCGAGCGTGCCGTCCCGGTGACCGCCTTCGTCTTCGGGCAGCACTTCGACGCCTTCGAGCGGATACGGGGGATGCAGCTTGTACAGGACCGCCCAGGCGAGCTGCGGGTCCATCTGCTCACGCGCGGCGGATACGACAGCACCGACGAGGAAGAGATCCGCCGAAAGATGGAAGCCTCCGTGGATCACGACCTCCACGTGCGGTTCCAGTACGTCGATCAGCTGGCGCTGAACGCCGCCGGAAAGACCCCCTTCGTGATCCAGCGCTGGGCACCGAAAGCTTAGTGCTGATCGACCGCATGCTGCTGTACGCCCGCACCGCACGCCATCTTCGGTGGCGGCAGTTGTGGTACCGCCCGGTGCGCGCCGCGCAGGGGAAGCTTCCGGTCCGGGTGCCCCCGTACGGCGCGGTGCACGCCGCCGTGCCCGGCGAGCGTCGCTGCGCACTCGCGCGCGAAGTGGCTGGCTGGGGTGCTCCACGCGCCGGCTACCGTCAGCGGGCGGAGCAGGTCCTGGCGGGCCGCTTCGAGTTCCTGAACCACGCCGAGCAGTTTTCCGCGATCGATTGGCGGGCCCGGCACGTGAGTCACCTGTGGAACTACAACCTCCACTACTTCGACTACGCCATGGACGTGGCATGGGCGTGGCGCGAGACCCGCGAGGCGCGCTATGCCGATCGCTTCACCGAGCTGGCCCTGGCCTGGATCGACGGGACCGACCCGGGCCGGAGCGATGGCTGGGAGCCGTACGCCGTTTCGCTCCGAACCGTGAACTGGATCCAGGCCCTGCTCCTGCTCGAGGACGCGGTGGCCCCCGCCGACCGGCATCGGCTCGAGGGGAGCCTGGCCCGGCAGCTGGCGTACCTGGCCCGTCGTCTCGAGTGGCACATCCTGGCGAACCACCTCCTGAAGAACTTGAAGGCGCTGGTGGTGGGCGGGCTGTATTTCAGGGGTGAAGCAGCGGAGCGGTGGCTGCGGGATGGTCGTCGGCTCCTGTGGGCGCAGGTGCTCGAGCAGGTGCTGCTCGACGGGACGCATTACGAGCGCTCACCCATGTACCACGCCATTGCGCTGGGTGACGTCCTCGAGGTGGTGTCCCTGCTGCACGCCGTGGGTGAGGACGTGCCAGGGGAGGTGCTGGAACGCACGCGCGGCATGGTGGCGGCGGCGGCCGTGCTATCCCGGCCGGACGGCTCCCTCCACCTCTTCAACGACGCCGCCAACGGGATCGCTCCAGACGGGCCCTGGCTGGACGCCATGGCCAGGCGGGCACTCGGGACCGGGATCCCGCGGCTCGAGGGGCCGATGGCACTCCCGGAGGCCGGGTACTACGGGCACGTGGACAGCGCCGCCGGCGCGCGGCTGCTGGTGGACTGCGGCGCGCCGGGACCGTTGTACCAGCCGGGCCACGCCCACTGCGATCTGCTGAGCTTCGAGCTGGACGTTGATGGGCGGCCGCTGGTGGTCGATTCCGGGGTGAGCGGGTACGGGGAGGACCCGCTGCGCGAGTACGTGCGGAGCACCCGCGCCCACAACACCGTCATGATCGACGGCCGGGAGCAGTCAGAGCTGTGGAGCACCTTCCGGATGGCGCGGCGTGCCAAGGTGTTGGGGGCGAGCACCCGCTCCGAGGACGGGGTCTACACCTTCACCGGCGCCTACACGCCCTATCACGATGGCCGGGCCGTGCACACGCGGCGCATCGAGGCGCGGCGGGGACGGTGGCTGATCAGCGACCGTGTGGACGGCGCGGCCGACCGACGTCTCGCCGCGTTCCTCCACCTGCACCCCGACTGGGTGGCGGAGCGGCAAGGGGACCAGCTGCTGGCGCGCTGTGCAGAAGCGGCGGTGGTGGTGGAGCCGTTCGGCGTCGACGAGTGGAAGCTGGCGGCGGGGGAGGATCCCCGGGGCTGGTACTGCCCCGCGTTCGGTGTGGCCACGCCCGCGCCAACGCTGGAGCTGAGCGTCCGCCGCAACCACGCACAGGAGTTCGGCTGCACGATCCGCCGCGTGGACGCATGACCTCGACCCCGTCGCGGCTGCGCATTGCCTACATCAACCAGGACTTCCCGCCCGAGGTGGGCGCGGGTCCGGCCCGGGTGCTGGAGCTGGCCTTGAGCTGGCAGAAGGCCGGCGCGGAGGTGACGGTGATCACCGGCATGCCGAACCGCCGCATGCCCGGGCGCCCTGACGGCGCGGTGCACCCGGACTACCGGGGGCGGGCATTCATGGAGGAGGACTGGCAGGGGTTGCGGGTGCTGCGGTCCTGGCTGTACGCTAGCCCCGAGCGCGGCGTGGCTCGCACCATGGCGAACAACGCCTCCTTCATGGTGACTGGCGCACTCCACGCGCTGGCGCGGGGCGGGCGCTTCGACGTGGCCATCGCCAGCTCACCGCCCTTCCTGGCACACGTCACGGGCGAGCTGATGCGGCGCGTGAAGCGGGTGCCGCTGGTCCTCGAGGTCCGGGACCTGTGGCCGGACTACCTGGTCGAGATGGGCGTGTTCGAGGGCCGGTGGTCACAGAAGATGCTGTTCGGGCTCGAGCGCTACCTGCTGGGTCGGGCGGACCACGTGGTGGTGGTGACCGAACGGTTCCGGGCGCGCATGGCGGAGAAGGGGGTGCCGCCGGACGCGGTCTCGGTGATACCCAACGGCGTGGATCTGGACCGGTATCATCCGGACACCGCGCCGTCGCCGCTCCCGGCGCTGGCCCACCAGGACGGAGAGTTCCTGGTCGGCTACCTCGGGAACTTCGGTGCCGGCCAGGACCTGCGGACGGTGATCGAAGCGGCCGCGCTGGTGGAAGGGGCGGCGCCCGATGTCCGGTTCGTGCTGGTGGGCGACGGTAAGGAGAAGCCGCTGGTGGAGGCCAGCGCCCGGGAGCGGGGGCTGAAGAATCTGTCCATCCACCCGCCCATCGAGCGAAGTGACACGCGGGCGTTTTACAACGCCTGCGACCTGTGTCTGGTCCCGCTCGCCCCCTTGCCGATCCTCCGCAATACGGTCCCGTCGAAGCTCTTCGAGATCCTGGCGTGCGAGCGACCGGTGCTAGGCAGCGTGGCGGGGGAAGCCGCCGGCTTGCTGCGGGACAGCGGCGCTGGATGGGTCACCGCCCCGGGCGACGCCGCCGCGATGGCCCGCGGTATCCTGCGCGCCCGCGAGCTGAGTGCGGGAGAGCGTGCGCAGGTGGGAAGTCGTGGGCGCCGCTACGTGGCGGAGCACTTCGGCCGGGACCGATTGGCCAGCCGCTACCTGGAGATCCTGAAACAGGTGGCCAGAGCGTGACGGCGCCGGGTTGGGTTTCCGATCCGGACGGCGCGCATTATGTTTATACGCTCCGACCACCGCTTCAGGTGGGCCTTTTCCTGATAGACACGCCGAGTCGATGAGACTGCTGCTTCTGGCGCTCGCCGTTTGGTCTCTTGCCGTTCCCCTGGCCGCGCACGGCCAGGCCGCCGGCCGCGCGTCAGCTACTCCCGCTGCTGAGCTGAGGCCGGGCGACATGGTGCGGATCACGGTGTGGCGGCAGCCGGAGCTGAGCGGCGAGTTCGAAATCGCGGCGGACGGCACGGTGACCCACCCGCTGTACCGCGAAGTGGAGGTGGCGGGGGTGCCGGTGGCCACGGCCGAGGCGCGCCTGCGGGAGTTCCTCCAACGCTTCGAGGCGAACCCCGAGTTCGTGGTCCAGCCGCTCTTCCGGGTGGCCGTCGGCGGTGAGGTGCGCCAGCCGAGCCTGTACGCCTTTCCACCGGCGGTCACGCTGGCCCGCGCCGTGGCCCTCGCCGGCGGCCCGAGCGAACGAGGGCGCCTCGATGAGGTGCTCCTGGTCCGGGACGGGCGAACCGTCGAGGTCGATCTTACCCGGGCGGAGGGCGGCCTGGCGCACACCGGCATACGGTCGGGGGACCAGATCATGGTGTCCCGCCGGAGCGCCTTCTTCCGGGACTACATGCTCCCGGCGGTCAGCCTGGTGAGTCTGGCACTCAACATCACCACCCTCATCCTGCGTTTTTGATGGCAGAGAATCTACCCCGTCCCCTCGAGCCGCGGCCGCGGCCGCCGTCACGGTCCAGCGCGGGCTTCCGTGGCGCGTATGGGTCCCGGGCTCCCGAGGGCAGTGGCCTCCAGGAGCATCTGGGTATGCTGCGCCGGAACTGGTGGCTGGTGCTCCTCGGCGCGCTGCTCGGCGGGTCCATTGCCGGGTACAAGGTGGCCACGGAAGTCACCCAGTACCGCGCCGCGGCGGTGATCCGGCTGGCGGATACGCGGGAGGCGTTGACGAGCGGCCTGGCCGGCCCCTCCATGCAGGGCACCCTGGGGCGCGGTGTGGATCCGCTCCTCTCCCAGATCCAGGTACTGATGAGTGATCGGGTCGCGGGCGCGGTGGTGGACTCCCTCAGCCTCCGGCTCCGGGTGGCTCGGGCGCCGTCCGCGGACAGCACGGCGCTGGTGGTCCACTCCCGGGACCAGGCAATTGCCAATGTGCTCGCCGGGCTCAGCGCCCGGCCGCGCCAGGGCACGGATGTGGTGGACGTCACCTACGTGGGCACGGACGCCGCCCTGGCCCGCGACCTGGTGAACACGGCCATCATTACCTTCCAGGCGGAGAACGCCCGCGCGTCGCAGCAGCAGTCGCGGCGCCGCAGGATCTTCCTCGAGGAGCAGCTTGCGACCAACGACTCCATCCTGGCGCACGTCCAGGAAGCCCTGATCCAATTCCGGAGCCGGGAGCAGGTCTACAGCTCCCGGGACCGGTTCGCCGCGGAGCAGACGGGTCTGATGGGGCTCGAGGTGCGGCGCGAGGAGCTGGACGCGGATCGTCGCATGTACAGCTCCCTGCTCGAGACCTTGATGCAGGCCCCGGAAGCCGCTCGGGGGCGGCGGCTCAGGACGCTGGTGTCCGCCCCCGGCATGGCCAGCAACGCCATGGTCGCGCAGCTCCACGCGCAGCTCGTCCAGTACGAATCCGCGCTCGACGCGCTGGTGAGCGGCGAGTGGGGCAGCGCGCTTAGCAACCCGGATGTCCAGCGACTGCTGCAGCTCCAGGAGACGACCCGGGACAGGCTGATGGAGGCGGTGCTCAGCCACATGGCCGGGCTGGACGCACGCATCGCCGCGCTCGACGGCCTGCGGGAGCGGAGCGCGGAGCAGTTCCAGACGCTGCCGGGAACGGAGGCGGAGGAGGCGCAGCTGATCCAGCAGGTGGAGACGGCGCGGGCAATGGCCAGCCTGCTGCGCCAGGAGTATCAGAAGTCCAGGGTCAGTGAGGCGGTGGAGGCCGGACAGGTGGAGATCGTGGACCTGGCCCGCATGCCGGGGGCGCCCATCGGGAGCGGCGCCACGCGCACGCTGATCTTCGCGGTGCTGCTCGGCCTCATGGCGGGCGGCGGCATTGCCGTCCTCCGGGAGCGGCTGAACTTCACGATCCGGCGCCAGGAGGACGTGGCGCGTGTGCTGGGATTGACCACGTTGACCACGGTACCACGGCTCCGAAGCGGGCGCCGGTTCCGCAGCGTGTTGAGCGGCGGCGCGCGGAACGGCAACGGTAACGGCCGATCGGGGGGTCTGACCGCGAGCCGCGACCTCGTGGCCGTCCTCGACAATCGGTCCTCCGGCGCGGAGGCGTATCGTACGCTGCGGACGAACCTCCTGTTCTCCGAGCTCGGTGACCGGTTGAAGACGGTGGTGGTGACCAGCGCGGCAACGGGCGAGGGGAAGACAACCGTGGCGGCCAACCTGGCCACGGCATTCGCGCAGCAGGGCATCCGGGTGCTGCTCGTGGATGCGGATCTGCGGAAATCGCGCTTGCACAAGGTGTTCGAGCAGGATCGGGAGCCGGGGTTGAGCGAATGGCTGGTCCAGGAAGCCAAGCCGACCGAGGCCATCCGTCGGACGAACGTGGAGAAGTTGTTTCTGCTCGTATCCGGAGCGTTGCCCGAAAATCCGTCCGAACATCTGGGCAGCCCGCGGATGGCGCGCCTCGTGGAGGCACTCCGGGACGCGTTCGAGCTCGTGATCTTCGACTCACCGCCCCTCATGGCCGCCGCGGACGCGGCCGTCCTGGCCAGCCGCGCCGATGGGGTGGTGCTCGTGGTGAGAGCCGGCGGTACGGAGAAGGGGGTGGCCCTCGACGCCGTGCGGCAACTCGAGAAGGTGGGCGCGCGCGTCCTGGGCGTGGTCCTCAACGACCCTGACGCTACGGCCGCCCACTACGGCGACTATCACCATTACGAGTACTATGGCGAAGGCGGCTGATCATGCGGGCGGTGATGCTGATCGCCGGCGCCCGGCCCAATTTCATGAAGGTCGCGCCGATCCTCCGCGAGCTGAAGCGGCGGGGCCTGGATGGCGTCCTGGTGCACACCGGCCAGCACTATGACACGGCCATGTCCGACGTCTTCTTCCGGGAACTGGACATACCCACGCCAGACCACCACCTGGGTGTGGGCTCAGGGAGCCACGCGGTGCAGACGGCCCGGATCATGGAGGCGTTCGAACCGGTACTGATGGCCGAAGCCCCGGAATGGGTTGTGGTGGTGGGTGACGTCAACTCCACGCTTGCCACGGCACTGGTAACCTCCAAGCTAAGGGAGGATCTGCGGTGCCGGATTGCTCACGTGGAGGCCGGCCTGAGGAGCCATGATTGGCGGATGCCGGAGGAGGTGAATCGGGTGCTCACGGACCGGCTCTCAGACCTCCTTCTCACACCGAGTCCAGACGCCTGCGCCAATCTGGCGGCCGAAGGAATCCCTGGGGAGCGGATCCGGTTCGTGGGGAACGTGATGATCGACTCCCTGCTGCACGGGCTTCCCGCCGCGCGGGAGCGAACCGTTCTCAGCGCCATTGGTGTGGAGCGGAAGAAGTACGCAGTGGCCACGCTCCACCGTCCTGCCAATGTGGACGCCAAGGAAAGCCTGACCGGCGCCCTTCGATCGCTGGGTGCCGTGGCGCGGGAGGTTCCCGTGGTGCTCCCGCTCCACCCCCGAACCGCTGTCGCCGTAGCAGCCCACCGTCTGGAGTCACTTCTGGACCCGCTCCTGGTGGTCGAGTCCCTGGGGTACCTGGACATGCTGGCCCTGCTGGACGGCGCCCTCGGCGTTCTCACGGACTCGGGTGGCATCCAGGAGGAGACAACGGCGTTGGGCGTGCCGTGCGTGACACTCCGGGAGGAGACGGAACGGCCCATCACGATCACCCAGGGAACGAACTGGCTGGCTCCCTGGCCGCCGACGCCCCCGGGTGTCCTGGCGGCGTACCGGATGGCCACGGCGAGCGGCAATTCCGGCTCGAAGCCGCGTCCAGAGGGCTGGGACGGCAAGGCATCCGAGCGGATCGTGGACGCGATCGTGAGTTGATGCTTCAGCTTCTACAGCACCTCGGTTCCGGTGCCACCGAACTGGAGGACGTTCCGGTTCCCGCTGCCATGGCTAAGCATCTGGTCGTGGAAACACGCGCGTCCGTGGTTTCGGCCGGCACGGAGCGGATGCTCGTGGAATTTGGCCGAGCTGGCCTCGTGGAGAAGGCCCGCAGCCAGCCTCACAGGGTCCGCCAGGTGCTGGACAAGGTGCGCACCGACGGACTGGGCCCCACGATCAGCTCGGTGCGTGCGAAGTTGGGCCAGCCGCTACCCCTTGGCTACTGCAATGCAGGGATCGTCCGCGAGGTCGGGCGGGGCGCCGAGGGATTCCAGGTCGGCGAGCGCGTAGTGACGAACGGCTGGCACGCCGAGTACGTCCGGGTGCCATGGACGCTGGCAGCGCGGATCCCGGAGGGTGTCTCCATCGAGGCGGCGGCATTCGCCCCGCTGGCGGCGATCGGCCTCCAGGGGCTCCGCCTGGCGCGGCCCACCCTGGGAGAGACGGTCGTAGTCTACGGGCTGGGCCTGATAGGCCTCCTCACGGTGCAGCTTGCCCGGGCCAACGGCTGCAGGGTGATCGGGATCGACCGGATGCCCGAGCGTCTGAAGCTGGGGGAGCGCTTCGGCGCCGAGACGGTGGCAGCCGCCGAAGGCGTGGACGTGGCTGCCGCCGTACGCAGCATGGCGGGCGGTGAGGGGGCGGACGTAGTCCTCCTCACCCTGGCCACGCAGGCCCACGAGCCGGTGCGGGCGGCGGCCCGGATGAGCCGCAAGCGCGGCCGCGTGGTCCTGGTAGGGGTAGCGGGGCTCGAACTGAAGCGGGAGGACTTCTACGAGAAGGAGCTCTCCTTTCAGGTATCGTGCAGCTACGGGCCGGGTCGATATGATCCCGATCATGAGGAGCGTGGCCACGACTATCCGCTCCCCTTCGTGCGCTGGACTGAAGGGCGCAATCTGGGAGCCGTCCTCCAACTCATGGCGGAGGCGCGGCTGGATCCGCTTCCCCTGGTGACCCACCGATTTCCCTTCGAACACGCGCCTGAGGCGTACGATGTGATCACCAGCCAGGACCCGGCATTGGGTATCCTCCTGGAGTACGCGGAGAAGGCGCGAGAGGAGGTCAGGAGCGGGCGGACAGTGGATCTCTCCGTCGGCTCCGATCCTTCATCCGCGGCGCGACCAGCCCGGGGCGTGGTAGGCGTGATCGGTGCGGGGAATCATGCCTCGCGTGTCCTGATCCCGGCCTTTGCCGACGCAGGTGCCGTGCTTCACACCGTGGTATCATCCACGGGCACGTCGGCGGCCATCGCCGCCAGAAAGCAGGGCTTTCAGCGGGTCACCACGGATCCCGAGATCGTCTTCCGCGATCCAGAGATCGACATCGTGGTCATTGCCACCCGCCACGACTCCCATGCGGACTACGTGCTTCGTGGGCTGGA
>Ga0214473_10003031_pt1 | contig 20522 bp, 12 predicted proteins | sample RVTome_7_FD_203509 | JGI IMG/M metagenome (GOLD analysis project Ga0214473, IMG submission 203509) | Soil microbial communities from uranium-contaminated site in the Upper Colorado River Basin, Wyoming, United States - RVT98D197 | ecosystem: Environmental > Terrestrial > Soil > Contaminated >... | reverse complement strand
TCCGGTAAAAATATCTGTCTCAAAGAAATCGCTGGCGAATTGAGGAATAGTGGAAATATTAATTATTCCTCCTGATGCATTTCCCCAAACAGCAGAAACATTCGAGCGAAGAACTTCAATATTTTGTGCAAGAGTTAAATCAATTTGATCAAAAGAAGTTCTACCATCCGGTTCGGTTTCCGGAATTCCATCAACAAGAATTCTAATTCCTCTTGAAGTTCCCGAGTTAGACCTATCACCCGAACCTCTTGCCCCAAATCCTCTTATTACTATTCTCACATCTTGATTTCCGTTTCGAGATTGAGACAAAACACCTGGCACACTTGTTAAAACTTCATCAAGTCCATTTCCTTTAATATTATCAAAGTCATCTTTGGTTTTAATTGTTACAGCGTACGGAACTTCGATAATTGATTCCGCATATCTTGTAGCAGTAACAGTAACCTGGTTCATCTCATAATAGAGTGAATCTTTCTTTGTTATTCCATCTACAGACTGAGCTGGTAAGAGAATATTAAAAAACTTGCTAAAGACAATAAAATAGAATAATCTTGTCAACATGTTCAAGAAAATTAAAAGAGATTAACTGTTTATGATTAAAATATAACTCAGTGAGATATAATGTAAAAACTAAAACGACACATGCAAATTACTTGATAAAAAGTAAGAAAGTGTATATGTTAGCACACGTTTTTTTGAATTAAAATTCAGCGATAACTTCCTCCGAATGTATTAGTGTCTGGCTAAGGCGGGCATTAAATATCTTCTTTCGGGAGATATAGTGTGGCATCCGGCTGTTATCCTGACATAATCGGGATGCAAGTTCGAGTAAAAATTTAAAGAAATATATTCCGCGATAGCTCAATGGTGGAGCATCCGGCTGTTAACCGGAGGGTTGCAAGTTCGAGTCTTGCTCGCGGAGCAAGTGATTTTAGCCTCAGATAAATCTGGGGCTTTTTAATTTTACGGACTGTCTACCTGTATTTGTACACTTACGTATTATATTCTGCAAAGTTTAATAAAATCTATATTGGTCAAACTTCAAATCTTGAATGAAGAGTATTTGAACATAATAACGGATTATCCAAATACACAAAGAAATATTTGCCTTGGGTGATAATCTACAAAGAAAAATATAATACTCGATCAGAAGCAATGAAAAGGGAAAAGGAATTAAAGAGTCAAAAAGGAAGGGAATTTATTTGGAATTTAATCAATGGTGGAGTCCGTCAATTGACGGATTAACTGGAGGGTTGCAAGTTCGAGTCTTGCTCGCGGAGCGAATTTTCCTGCCTTATTTTAAAGACTTACAGATACTCCCCAGTTAGAGTTCGAACTCTTCCGAAAAATTTCGCTTTCTAAAAAACTGCAATTTTATTATAAATTACCTTAGAAGTGCGGATTGCCATTTAATGCCGTTACCAGGGTAAAATGTACAATTAGATATTCAGGTTTTGATTCTTTAAAAGTCTTTGATATTTTAGGGTAGCTAGTGGAGAACATTGTTAATGATATTCAGTCAATGGGAGTTTACTCATATCCCTTTGATGCTAGCGGTCTTGCGAGCGGAGTATATTTTGTCGTATTAAATGCTGAGGGCAAAGTAATATCAAATAAAATGATATTGGCTAAATAATTCATTAAAACCTAACAAATAAACAACTTAAAGGAGGTCACATGAAAAAAATAATGTACTCATTATTTTTCCTTTCATGCTTATTTTTATTAAGCAGTACTTCATTTCCGCAGCTTAACTTCGAAGAGAACTTCGATTACCCTGCCGGTGATACTTTAACTACCCACGGCTGGGTTAATCACAGTGGAACTGGATTATTTATTGTCTTGGTTCCAGGAAGTTTGTCTTATCCTGGTTATGCGTCATCAAATATTGGAAACTCTGTCGATCTTGCAGGTGGATCCGGATCACGCGAGGACGTAACTGCTGCCTTCAATGTTGATAGTGTTTCAAACGTTTATTGCTCTTTTCTTGTTAGTGTTGATTCGATAGGCGCCACACCGGATTATTTTTTCCATTTCAGAGAAGATCCCGTTGCTGCCATTTTACGAGGTAGAGTTTTTATTAGAGATAACGGAGCCGGGGGATTTAACTTTGGAATGAGCAAAGGAAGTACATCCCTTATTGATTGGGATACCACAGCACGTACTTTAACTGAAACATATTTGGTAGTATTAAAATACGAATATGTTGTGGGAACCGGCAATGACCTTATTCATTTATTTGTGAATCCTTCGTTAACTGCAGGGGAACCAGCTACACCAAATGCAACAGTTCCCGATACCTCAGGCTCTGATATTATTGCAAATGCAGTTTCACTTCGTCAAGGCAGCCAAGTTTATAATGTTAAATTGGATGGTATTCGAGTCGCGAATTCATGGGCTGATGTACTTAACTTTATGACTATCGCTCAAGCAATTGAGGATTTAAATACTGATTATGTACCTGACAGAGTTGGAGACACGGTCACAGTGGAAGGTGTAGTTTTTTCACCTAACTTCCAAACAACTAACAATTCATTTTACATTCATGATGGTACTGCCGGAACTGATATTTTCATGTTTGGCCCCCCCGTTTACACTTGGGCTATGGGCGATATGGTGAAGGTAACAGGTGTAGTAACCCAGTTCAATGGAATGACCGAAATAGTTGTTGCTGATACAACGGGATGGGTATTTAAGAGTGCAGGAAATCCCACACCGGCTCCAATCGTAATTACACTTGCACAGTATAAAGCTAATCCTGAACTGTATGAGGGAGGGCTTGTGGGATTTGTATCTCTTACAAAAGTAAGCGGCACCTGGCCCGCAAGTGGAAGTGCCAACCTGAGTTTCAGTGATGGTGTTGATACTGTTGTGTTCCGAGTAGATTCTGATACTGATATAGATGGGCAGACGGAACCTACTTGGCCAAGGGATGTTATTGGTATTGGAAGCCAGTTTGATAATAGTGCACCGTACGATGGTGGATATCAAATATTTCCTAGATCTTATGCAACTGATTTCTTACCCGCCGGATCAATCCCTGTTGAATTGGTGTTATTCAGTGCAAATGTGGTAAGTGGAAGTGTAGTCCTTAGCTGGAAAACTGCAACAGAAACAAATAATCGAGGTTATGATGTTCAAAGAAGCTTAGATGGTCAATCTTTCGTTGATATTGGATTCGTTAACGGCAGCGGAACAAGCACAGAACCAAAATCTTATTCATTCATTGATTCCGATTTAGGAACGGCTCAAAAACTATATTATCGTCTGCGACAAATTGATTATAATGGAGCAACTGTTTACACTTCTATTATCAATGTAGATGTAACAAAACCGGTTTCATTTAATTTATCCCAGAATTATCCAAATCCTTTTAATCCAAGCACAACCATTAACTTCAGTATTTCGGTAGATGCAAAGGTTAAAGTTAGGATCTATGATATCCTTGGTAAAGAAGTGTTCCAAGTTGTGAACGATAACTTGAAAGCTGGAAACCATTTGTATCCGGTTTCATTTAAAAATGTTTCAAGCGGTGTGTATCTTTACTCGATTGAAGCAACGGGAGTTGATGGAAAGACTTTCAGAGGCAGTAAAAAGATGACTTTGTTGAAATAGTATCAACACATTTTTTATAAAACAAAAGCCGTCTCATAATATTTATGAGGCGGCTTTTTTATTTGTTTAAAATTAATTGATCATAAATTTATCGCTTCATAAAACTGCCTTAATATCATGGCAGCAACTAATAACTAAATGAAGTATAGTAATTCGTCCTTGTGTTGTTTATTCAATTGATTCATGCGAGGATTCGGTTCGAAATTAATCCTTTTTAAGTACTTCTCCATCATGAGCAAATGATCGGGTATCATTATTCTTGACCTAAAATTAATAGCATGTTATTTATGGCATTGAGCGGGAAGTAAAAAATTACTTCCCTAAATTTGCCTATAAAAATTAATTGAATTGAAAACAGTCTTATGACTGAAAAAATCATTCATATCGATGAAGTTGGCAATGTAATATTCAGACGTAGTAACAGAGCACGACATCTGAATATATCAGTAAAGCCATTTACCGGTGCCAGTGTCACGATCCCAGTCAGAATGAGTTACATTGATGCTGTCCGAATAGTTACTGAAAAAAAATCATGGATAAAAAAGCATCTTGAAAAAATGTACGAGTTTGAAAAAATGCAATCTCAGTTTGATGAGAGCTCGGATTATCATACCAAAAATCACAAACTTTATTTAAGAAAGGCGGATAGAACAAATATTTCGGTAAGACTTTCGAGAGGGAAAATTAATGTTGTTTATCCGATAAAATTAAATTCTAATTCAAAAGAAGTACAGACAGCCATTCGAAAAGGGATTGAGCAAGCTTTAAAAATAGAAGCTAAACAATATCTTCCCGATAAAGTTAAATTGTTGGCGGAAAGATTTGAGTTTAAGTTTAATAAACTGAAACTTAAAAACATTAAATCAAGATGGGGAAGCTGCTCAAGGAAAAACAATATTAACTTAAGCATCCATCTTATGAGATTGCCCATGCATTTAGTTGATTACATTATTCTACATGAACTGACTCATACGGTGCAACATAATCACAGTGTAAGATTCTGGTCATTGTTGGATAAAGTAACCGGCGGAGCAAAGAATTTGGATAAGGAATTAAGAAAATACCGGATAGCAATTTATTAGATAATCAATTACCCGATTAAATTTGCTTATTCCAGCAACACAACAGGTTAATAAGTTAGGATTTTAATACATTATTTATACTCCTCCCGGCCGTCTGAATACTTGGCAAATCTTCCCTTATCGCGCGAATGAACATTATCAAATCTTGACCAGGGCCAGCCGCCAAATTGAGTTTTCCGATAATCGTTAAATGCTTCTTGGATTTCTGTCATGTTATTCATAACAAAGGGTCCATGTTGAGCTATAGGTTCATTAATTGGTATTCCTTGAAGTAATAACAAAAATGCATCTTCGTTCCCATTGTTTATAATTACCGGCTGATCAGCCATCAGTTCAATAGAATGATAAGACTTTACAGCAATTCCAGCAATATTAATATCCGAACCTCTGTAAAAATAAAGAGCACGATTTACCTCAAGCGATGCACGAGGAATAATCCATTGAGCGCTGGCTTCCATTTTTATTAACCAAATACCAACCTCCTTTGCTTTGTCGCCTGCCCATGAATCGGGAGCTGGTGCAGGTGCGGCTACATTATTTATTTTGCCTGCAATAACTGTAACCTCTATTAACTTTCCATTATCATCTTTTTCAGTATACTTTGGTATGTCTTCTTTCCAGAGCATTGAATAATAAGGACGGCAGAATTTTTTTGCTTTAGGCAAGTTAAGCCAAATCTGAAAAAGTTCTAATGGGTTCGATTTATTTTGATTAAGCAAGGGGAACATTTCGGAATGCTGCAGCCCCGCTCCCGCAGTCATCCATTGTACATCTCCATTGCCGTACCTTCCAGCCGCCCCGTGAGAATCGGAATGGTCGACAAAACCTTCCAGTACAACAGTCACAGTTTCAAATCCTCTATGCGGGTGGGCAGGAAAACCGGGTATTGTTTCTCCGTGGTACATGCGCCAGCCATCTTTGGCGGTAAAATCTTGTCCAATATTTCTACCCTTTAATGAGTCAGCCGGACCCAGTTGGTCATTGCCAATAGGATAATTATCAAGGTGATGAACACAAAACAAAAATGGATCTTTTGTTTCCCAAGTAAAGCCTAATGGCTTAATATTGATGATTAATTGGTTGTACATTTTATTCTTCCGCTTATTGTTTGAATATTCTCTAAATATATTACAGAAGCATCGGTCAGTTTAGTTTCAATGTGGCTTAAACAGATTACTGCTAATTTAATATTTATATCTTAAATATAATCGACCTTTTGATTTTTTTGAACATGAAAAATTCCAAAATTTCTTTCTGTTTGCTGTGATCGGATGTTTGTACTTGATAAGTGAATTCAAATCCCCAAATGCCTAAAATTCATTAAACCAATATTGCCTTTCCAAGTTTTTCTTCCTAAGTTTTTCTCAGAGAAGTAGTTAATACTGTATCCAGCTTAATTTGTCTTCCTGCAAACTACTTATATAATTAATAATTAAAAGTAGGGAGAGTTATGATCGGGACTAAAATTGGTAACTCTGAAATCACCGATGATCTTGAAAATAGATTGGGGATTAAATTACCGTCTCAATTTTCAGCGCTACTATTAAACCTTCAAAAAACATCTCATAATTTTTTATTCAGTATTTTATTTTCTCTTACTTCTATTTCAGCAATTAATCCTCAGCAAGTCGAACTTCCGTTTGAAAACTTCTCCCTCGATGAAGGTATGCCAACTGTTACTAATAGTATAATTCAAGACAAAATTGGTTTTTTGTGGTTTGCTACTAACAGTGGATTATATAAGTATGACGGGTACAATTTTACATCTTACAAGCATGACTTGGAAGATACCACTAGTATAATTGATAATACTATAAATACTTTTTACGAAGACAAATCTGGTATTATATGGATTGGTACTTACATGGGAATTGATAAGTTAGATCGTTTAATGGGCACTTTCAAACATTACATACCAAATCCATCAGATACTGGAAATAATGCAAGTAATATTGTTCGTACAATTTGTGAAGATGATTTTGGTACGCTATGGATTGGTACTGAAAATGGTTTATATAAATTTAACAAAGCAGATGAGAAGTTTACTCATTTGCAACATAGCAGCGCTGATTCGGGAAGTATATCTCATAATTCAGTACAGGTCATTTATAAAGATAGTAAAGGAACGTTGTGGTTTGGAACAGACGCAGGAATTGATAAGTTCGATTTTAAGACAGCAAAGTTTTTCCACTGTTGGGTCGATCCAGCTAACCAAAATAAGGCTTCGGATTATGCTTCTATGCACAGGCGCAATACATTTCTCGAAAATGAAGAGGGTATAATTTGGTTCGGAACAAATAGAGGATTAGTAGAATTTAATACAAAAACAGGTGCATACTCCAATTTTCTTTTCAACCCGGAAGAGCAAGCAAATCGTATCACATCACTTAGCCGGGATGTTATTTCCGGTAATATTTGGTTGACAACATGGACTGGACTTTATTCTTTTGATATAAAGTCAAAAAAATTTACTCCTTACAAATCCAGTGGAAACTGTGTACTTAGTGAACGATCGGGAACACTTTGGGTAGGGACAGATGCGGAGGTCAAAAAACTTAACCGCACAAAACAGCCATTCAAAAAATACCTAATGAACAATATTTCTTCTGTTGTAAGGCCTGGAAAGGAGGGGTTTGTATGGGTCTGGTCAGTTAGTGGGTTTAAGAAGTTTGATGTAAGAAAAGAGCAATTTATTCAATTTTCTTTGGGTAAAGGTTATGTACCTTATTTTATATTTTCAGCAAATGAATTGCTCGTTAGAACGACAAAAGGAGGGCAATATATCTTAGATTCTCTTGATAGCATAAAGCCGCTTTTGGCTGATTCATTAAAGGAGTTTAATAGAAGCCTTTCATGGGCATGTAGGACTAAGAAAGGATATTGGTTTGGAACTGAGATGGGTGGTTTCTATTTATTTGATCCTGAAAAAAACTCCCTCAAAGAAATTAGAAACCTGAAACTTAAGGTTAATTTTATTTATGAGGATAGACTCGGTTTGGTTTGGATATCTACATTTATGGGGAAAGTGTTTTGCTATAATCCGGAAAAGGACACACTTGAAGAATTTAGTTCAGATCCTAATAATCCTTCAAGTATTAGTGGAAAGCATATTACTGAAATATATGAGGACACAAAAGGAAAACTATGGTTTACCACCACTAATGGATTAAATAGTTATGATCGCTTAACTAAAAAATTCACCCGCTTTACCGAGAAAAGTGGTTTAGCAGGAAATAATATTTGGGGTATACTGGAAGATAGTCATGGTTATTTGTGGATTAGCACTAATAGAGGTATCTCCAAATTTGATCCTCAAACAATTCATTTTAAAAATTATGACGCTTCGTATGGATTAGAACCAACCACCGATGTATTTTATGGTCTTGGTGGTAAAACAAGAAATGGAGAAATGTATTTTCCTGGTGCAAGGGGATTTACACGCTTTCATCCCGACAGCATAAAAGATAATCCTTTCATACCTTCAATTGTGATAACTTCTTTTAAGAAGTTTGATAAACCCACTGTATTCACAGATGAAATTCGCTTGCCTTATGATGAGAACTTTCTTTCCTTCGAATTTGCAGCCTTAAGTTACATTAGTAATGGGAGGAATCAGTATGCATACTTGATGGAAGGGTTGGATAAAGATTGGGTCTACTCAGGTATGCGACGTTATGCTTCTTATCCGAACTTAGATCCGGGTGAATACATATTCAGAGTGAAAGGTTCGAATAATGATGGAATTTGGAATGAAACCGGTACTTCGATTTCAATAATTATTACACCGCCCTGGTGGAAAACTACATGGGCGTATATTATTTATTCGATTCTAATACTCAGCATAATTTATTTTACTTGGAAATTGCAAGTTAAAAGGATAAGAGTAAGTCATGAATATGAAATGGCCAAGTTTGAAGCAGAAAAATTACATGAAGTGGATGAATTAAAATCTAGATTTTTTACCAATATTTCGCATGAATTCAGAACTCCGCTTACCTTGATACTGGGCCCTGTCAAACAGATGATTGAACAATCAAAAGATGAAAAAAATAGAAATGAATTAAGAGTCGTTCATAATAATGCTGACAGATTGCTAGGACTTGTCAACCAATTGCTGGATATATCAAAGCTTGAATCGGGAAATATGAAGCTTAAAACAGTTCCGCAAAATATAATTGCGTTACTAAAAGTCTTTACTCTTTCATTTACTTCGTACGCAGAAAGAAAAAAAATTACTCTAAAATTCAATTCTTCCGAAGATGAAATAATAGCTTATATAGACAAGGATAAAATTGAAAAGATAATTACTAATGTGTTATCGAACGCATTTAAGTTTACTCCCGAAGGTGGACGAATAGAAGTGACAGTACTACCCACCCCTCGCCCCTCCAAGGGAGGGGACGTTGCGTCTTTAAAAGTCCCCTCCACCGGAGGGGATTTAGGGGTGGGTAAAAAGGGTTCAGATAAAATAAATTATGTTGAGATAAAGATTTCTGACACTGGTATCGGTATACCTAAAGAAAAGCTTCCCAAAATCTTTGATCGCTTCTACCAAGTTAATGGCAGCCACACGAGAGAACAGGAAGGAACCGGAATTGGATTATCTTTAACAAAAGAGCTTGTTGAAATACACAAAGGCAAAATTGAAGTAGAAAGCGAAGAAGGAAAAGGAACAACCTTCACCATCAGTATTCCCTTAGGGAGAGAGCATCTGAAACAGGAGGAGATTTGCGAACAAAGCCTCTCCCAATCCGCCGAGGGCGGACTCTCCAAAGGAGAGGGCTTTTCGGAAGAAATGATTTTTCATGAAGAAACAAAAGCAACTCAACCAGATATTAGTTTAATAACTGAAACAGCAAAACCATTTCTGCTGATAGTGGAAGATAACTCCGACGTTAGAAATTATATAAAAATTCATTTGAATAAAGATTATAGAATTCTGGAGGCAGTAGACGGAGAAGACGGCTGGAATAAATCTGTTGAGCAGATACCAGATTTAATTGTAAGTGATGTGATGATGCCGAGAATGGATGGTTTTAAACTCTGTGAAAAACTTAAGTCTGATGAAAGAACAAGCCACATACCAATTATACTGCTTACGGCTAAAGCTGCAACGCAGGACAAGATTGAAGGTTATGAAATTGGCGCTGATGACTACATAATGAAACCATTTGAAACCTCTGAGTTGAATGCCAGAATTCGAAATCTGATTAAACAACGAGAAAGATTACATGAACACTTTAAAAAATTGGGAATAATTGAATTTGAAGAACAAAAAATAACTTCCCTTGACAAGAAGTTTTTACAGAAAGTCTTTGAAACAATAAATCGCAATATCTCTGATCCTATGCTTGGTGTTGATCTTCTTATCGAAAGATTGACTATCAGCAGATCAGTTCTATACCGTAAAATCATATCCTTAACGGGAGAACCACCAGGAGAATTGATTAGAAGGCTTAGGCTAAATAAGGCAGCAAAACTTATTGAACAGAAGTATGGAAATCTTTCCGAGATAGCACTTGAAGTCGGATTTAGCAATCCTGCTCGCTTTTCGGAAAGTTTTAAGAAACAATTTGGTATTTCGCCATCGCATTACGAGCAAAAAAATAATAACAATTAGTATTTCATAACTAAAAGGAACGAAAGCGGAAGTAATTGGAACAAATCAGGTAGATTTCCCACCTCATAAATCTTATCATATTACCCTGTAATAAAAACCTTTTTTGCTATTCTTTTAAGAGTAAAAAATAAATTGATTTTTCTGAAGTTTTATATAGATAATATTAAGGAGATCATCATGAAGTTTGAAAAAGAAAATCCTTTAGTTTTTTCCGCCACCCATGGGCAAAACAATAATTGTTTAAAAATTGTGCTGTTTCTCGTTCTTTTTCTTTCGTCAATCAATTCAGTTGCTCAAGTTCAAACAGGCGGTTTTGTATTCGAGGGAAGGTTGAGGGATTATATTGTTTTCCTTCCTCAGAATTATAATGATACTGCCAAATTACCTGTAGTATTTAATTTGCATGGTATTACTCTTAGTGCTCAACAGCAAATGGATTATTCTCGAATGAACGAGGTAGCCGATACTGCCGGATTTATAGTTGTCTACCCAAATGCAGTAGAAGCATCGTGGAATTGTGGAATCTCGTATGTTACTCATAATGCCGATGATGTAGGATTCTTCAGCGCACTGATCGATACATTAGCAAGTCATTATAGTATTGACAACGAAAAGGTTTATAGTTGCGGATTTTCGCTCGGTGGTTTCATGAGTTATAGATTAGCATGTCAGCTCAGCAACAGAATCGCAGCGATTGCAGATGTTGCAGGTACAATGGCAAAATCTTTACTTAATAACACAAGCACCTTGCATCCTATACCGCTTCTTAAAATTCATGGTACGGCTGATCAAATTGTACCTTATAATGGGGCATATGATTGGTGTACTGTGCAGCAAACTTTAAATCATTGGACAAGTTTTAATCATTGCAATCCACCAGACACAATTTCAATGCCCAATTTAGATACTTTAGATGGATGTACTGTTCAAAAAATTAGGTATCGTTTTCTTTCGGATAGCGGTGAAGTGATCTTTTATAAAGTGTTAAACGGAGGACATAGCTGGCCTGGGGGCGATAAACAAAATTTGGTTTTGAGCTGGGGAACTATTGGAACAACAAATGGAGATATAAATGCTAGTGAATTGATATGGAATTTCTTTAAAAACTATAAACTAACAGCACCTACTTCAGTGTCCGAAAACTATCAAAATCCAATAGAATTTGCGTTATTCCAAAACTATCCCAATCCATTTAACCCCGTTACCAATTTTGAATTTCAGATTCCAAATCCGGGTTTAGTCACACTTGTAGTTTATGACATACTCGGTAATGAAGTAGCCACAGTACTGAATAAAATGCTTGAAGCAGGATTTTATAAATATCAGTGGGATGCAAGCGGTGCTGGATACGCCTCTGGTGTATATTTCTATCAGCTGAAAGCGGGAGAGTTTATAAGTACTAAGAAGATGATCCTCCTCCGTTAATCCGCCACGGTGGATCGGCTGAAAGGTTTTGTTGAATTAATTTTAGGGAGCTTCGGCTCCCTTTTTTATGTCAAACATTAAAGGGGATAAGTATTTGGTATCATTGAAAAGATTTTACATTCATTTAAGTGTGACTTTCATGAAATTAGTTTAATTTTTCCAAAGAGATATTTTAAGTATAAATTAGCTCTTAAAATTTGTTTTTTACTTTATTAAATTTTATTGGTCATATTAAAATGAAAAAGATAATAATTATTGCAAGTTCATTATTACTTCTCTATGGATGTTCTTCCGTTAAACAATTGGATAACAATCAAAGTCCCGGCCATTATGGTGAACATACTTTATTACCAAATGGCTGGAAGCTGACTCCCGCAGGAGAAAATATTGAGATTGGCGAATTACCTCTCAATATGATATTAACCAAAGACGAAAATTATGCCGTCACTAGTAACAGCGGTACTAATCTGCATTCCATTTCTGTAATCGACCTCGAAAACAAAAAAGAAATACAAAGAATTATTATTGATAAAACATGGAGAGGATTGTGCTTCAATAAGGATGAATCCACGTTATTTGTATCTGGTGGGAATAACGATAAGATCTATTCATATAATTTCAAAAATGGATTTTTGACATTGAATGATTCTTTAAATTTAAGAAGCGATGAAAATGAAATAATATCTGTCACAGGCATATCATACTGGCATCTTAAAAATTATCTTCTGGCTGTATCGAAGGAAAGTAATTCCGTCTATTTTTTTGATATTAGCGGAAAGAAACTAATCAAGACAATAAAACTGAAGACTCAGAGCTATGATATTAAGGTAGATCATAAAGAAAGATATGCTTATGTATCTCAATGGGGCGGCGCAAGCATTGCAAAAATTAATCTTTCTAATTTCAAATTAGATAAAATCATAAAAGTTGGGGATCATCCTTGTGAAATGATCATTTCAAAAGATGATAAATGGTTATACGTAACTAATGCAAACAATAACTCTACCTCATTAGTGGATTTGGAAAAAGGCGAAGAAAAGGAAAAAATTATCTCCTCGTTAAGAGTCGATGCTCCATTCGGCAGCACTCCAAATTCAGCAGCATTTAATGAGGATGAAACTATTTTATTCGTTGCAAATGCTGATAATAATTACCTTGCTCTATTCGATATCTCCTCACCTGGCAACGCAAAAAGCATAGGTTTTATTCCTGTCGGTTGGTACCCAACCGCTGTTAGATACTCAACCAAACAGAATAAAATAATTGTTGCTAACGGAAAAGGACTCACCTCAAAACCTAATCCTCTTGGGCCAATGCCAGGAGTAAAATCCAATAATTCTATTGAACAATACATAGGCAGTTTATTTAACGGTACTCTCTCAATAATTGATTTCCCGGATGTAAAAAAATTAGCATTTTACTCGAAGCAAGTATTTCAAAACACGCCTTATATTTCTAATCAACCTTCAGTTAATGATCAGAGTATTATATCCAGTACCTTCGATGGTGTAAGAAGTGATAAAATTAGGCACGTATTTTATATCATAAAAGAAAATAGAACTTACGATCAAGTTTTTGGTGATTTACCAAATGGAAATGGTGATTCGACAATTTGTCTTTTCCCTGAAGATATTACTCCAAATCAACATAGACTTGCAAATGAATTTACCTTATTTGATAACTTTTATGTTGATGCAGAAGTGAGTGCCGATGGGCATAATTGGTCAACCGCCGCATATGCCTCAGATTATGTTGAGAAAACATGGCCGACCTATTATGGAGGTAGAGGGGGTTCGTATGATTTTGAAGGAGGCAGCGAAATTGGTTCTCCCTCATCGGGATATATTTGGGATCAGGTTATCGACAAAGGAGTAGGTTTTAGAAATTATGGCGAGTTTACAATTAAGAAAGCAGATAAAGAAAATGAATATTACGGAGCATTGGATAAATTAACTCCCTATACTTGTGAACTTTTCCCTGGTTGGGACTTAAAAATTCCAGATCGAGAGAGATACAGAATATGGCATCAGGATTTTAATCATTTCATTAAAATTGATTCACTTCCATCTTTTCAAATTATAAGATTGCCTAATAATCATACAGCCGGGACAAAGAAAGGTTTTCCAACGGTTAAAGCTATGATAGCTGATAATGATTATGCTCTCGGGTTAGTAGTAGAAGCTATTTCTAAGAGCAAATTCTGGAAGGAAAGCATAATATTCGTGCTCGAAGATGATGCTCAAAATGGATCTGATCATGTTGATGCACATCGTTCGCCATTATTAGTAATTAGTCCTTACGTAAAGCGACATTTTGTTGACCATACAATGTATTCAACAAGCAGTGTTCTGAAAACAATTGAACTTATTTTGGGGCTTGAGCCAATGACACAGTTTGATTTGTCTGCGGCGCCAATATTAAAACCGATAAAAAATAATCCAGACTTAAAACCCTATCAAGCTATAAAACCGGGAATTGATATGGACGAAATTAATACAGCATCAATGTACGGTAGTGAACGATCCGGCGAAATGGATTTGAGTATCGAGGATGCAATCCCGGATATTGAGTTCAATGAAATTATTTGGAAAAATATAAAAGGAGTGGATTCGCATATGCCTGTTCCTGTTAGGGGGGCATATTTAAAAGTAAATGACTAACATTCAAAAATTCTATTGTTGGATAAGAATTAGTGGAGAATTTAGATGAAAATAATATTTATTGGCGGCACAGGAGTTATTAGCACGGCATGTTCTGAATTGTGTATTGAAAAAGGTTTTGATCTATTTCTGCTTAACAGAAATTCATCCATTAGAAAACCAATTGCTTCTGCAAGAGTAATTAATGCGGATATTAGAAATATTAAGGATGTTAAAATAAAACTCGCTAATGAAAAATTTGATGTAGTAGTAGATTGGGTGGCTTACACTGAAGAACACGTGAAAAATGATTTTAATTTATTTAAAAATTTAACCGATCAGTACATATTTATAAGTTCAGCTTCCGCATATAATAAACCACCACTAAAACTTCCGATAACTGAAGATGTACCTCTTCATAATCCATTTTGGAAATATTCGCAAGACAAGATTAATTGTGAAAAATATTTAATGAAGATGTTTGCTGAGAATGAGTTCCCGGTTACAATTTGCAGACCTTCACACACTTATGATAAAACAAGATTCCCTCTCTATGGAAATTATACCACCTTTTATAGAATGAAGAATAATAAAAACATTATTATTCATGAAGATGGCAGCACTCTCTGGACGCTTACTAACGCAAAAGATTTTGCCAAAGGATTCATTGGACTTTTAGGCAATTCACATACTATCGGGGAGGCTTATCATATAACATCCGACGAGGTATTGACGTGGAATCATATTGCAGCAATTATTGCCTCTGCTGCAGGACTTGAACTCAAGATTACAAATATCCCCTCTGATTTTATTTCAAAATACGATTACGAATGGGGATGTAATTTATTAGGCGACAAAGGCTATGATACTGTTTTTGATAACTCAAAAATTAAAGGCATAGTTCCAGATTTCAAGGCATCTATTCCATATAGCGAAGGAGTTAAGGAAATAATCGATTGGTTTTCAGAAAAAGAAAATCAGATTGTAAATTTTGAACTGGATAATTTAATGGATAAAATGATAGTTGATTACAAAAATTCACAAGAATGAAACTTGCGATGTTTGGGTGAATCAAAATGAAATTGGTTTCACGAAGGGAATTCTTCAAGAATTTTTTTATTTCTCTTTCGCTGCCATTAGCATGGATTTGGTATTCAACTACAAGAAGATCAAACGAAGTTTCTATCCATACTAAAAAAACAGTTATTGATAATGATTTTCCAAATGGAATAACGTTTAATGAGAATTTCATTGTTATTAAACAAAATTCCTCAATTAAAATTTTTTCCTCAAAATGTTCACACCTCGGATGCAGAATTAAAGGTACAGAACAAAACGACCTCGTTTGTCCGTGTCATGGGTCAAGGTACAATTTTAATGGAGATGTGGTTAAGGGACCAGCGCAAAACTCTCTGAAATTATTGGAATTCAAAAGAGATGGCAATAAATTAATTGTTTATGAATCCTGAACGGAAAAAATACAGAATTCAATTTCTTTTAGAATGGTTCTTCGCTAGACCTTTAGGTCAAATTGCATTTTCTTCATTTCTGATTGCTGTTGTAAGCGGCATATTTCTAGCAATTCCATTTGATATTAAAAATCCATACGACTCAATATCTTTAATTCTATTAACCAATCCAGGCGCGGTATTTTTTAGGAACCTACATTACTGGTCGGCACAAGTATTTTTTATTTCGACTATTCTTCACATTATCGACCACTTCAGAAGAAAAACAGAGAAGAAGCTTACCAATGGAGTTTGGCTTAGAGTCACTATTTCAATTTTCTTTATGTTTTTCGTAATGATCAGCGGATTCATTCTTAAAGGAGATGCAGATGCTGAACAGGCTTTAAGAATTCTTAAGTCATTGTTTGAACAAATTCCATTTATTGGCAGCACCATTTCCTATTCTTTTCTTGGAAGAGAAAGAGATTATCAGTTAATATATGTCCATCATATTGCCATTGCAACAATAATTCTCTGGATAGTAATTGTTGAGCATTCAAAAATTCTTTGGGCTGAGATAAAAGTTTTCGTTTATACTTTAATCTTCGTTGCCATTATCAGTTTTATGTTTGTTCCATCACTTCATGATGGAAAAAGTCCAATAGTTAAAGGTCCGTGGTATTTTGTTGGTTTACAGGAAGTTCTTCATTGGATATCACAAACTCAACTTGTACTTATCTTCATCTTTCTTCTTTTTTTATTTGATTAAAAATCTGCGGGAAGAATATTCTACTTTCGTAAAAAAGTTTTTACTTGCCCTGATGTTCGTTTATCTGATCTTAACGGTGATCGGATTTTGTTTTAGAGGGGAGAATTGGGAATTTGTGATGCCCTGGTATAACCCGGCGGAATTGACGCCGAAATTTAAACCAACTATTAATTTCTCAGATTTGAGTAATGAAGAACTTGCTGAAACTGAATTCAGGCAGATACTTGGAAGGCGTGAGGGGTGCATAGCATGTCATCAAATGTCAGGATTTACAGAACCCCACGATCCTGAAAAAATCGGTTGCTTTAGTTGTCATCTTGGGAATGCATTTACATTAAATAAAAATGCTGCACACAAAGGGATGATCTTAATTCCGGGAAATTTATCTGATGCAAAATTTACTTGCGGTACTTCACAATGTCATCCCGATATTGTTCCAAGAATAAATAACTCGATTATGACAACGATGAGCGGTGTTGTAAGTGTAGATAATTTTGTTTTTGAGGAATCAACCTCGCCTTCAATCCAATCGCACGTAAAAGATCTTGCAGGGACAGATGCAGATTCACATTTGAGAAACCTATGTGCTTCGTGTCATCTTGGAAATGAAAAGATCGAACTTGGTCCGATAGATGAATTATCGCGCGGCGGTGGATGCAATGCTTGTCATCTAAATTACAATAAAGATGCAATTGAGCAATTAAATGTCTACATCGAGTCAAATGTGAAACGTCTAAAGGCAATTGAATATAAAGAGCAAATGGTAGATTTTCCCAGGGTTCACCCTAATTTAAATCTTCAAATTACGAGTGATCATTGTTTCGGATGCCACAGCAGATCAGGTAGAATCTCAACTAATTATGAAGGTTGGTTCGAAACACTTCCTTCGGAACAGGAAATTGCGGACAAAAAAGTTTATAGAACTTTGATGGATGGAAGAGTGTTTCGGAAGAATAAACCGGATGTTCATTTTGAAAAAGGTATGGAATGTCTTGATTGTCACCTTGCACAAGAAGTAATGGGCGATGGAAATTTATACTTGCATAAAGAAGATCAAGTAAAGATCCAATGCATAGATTGCCACTCAAATCAAAGCAGCAACAAAATGAGCTTTGATGAACTTGATTATGAATCGAGAAAAATAGTCGATTTGAGGAAATCAAGAAGGGAGAATCAAGATTTTTTAGTTACAGAAAAATCAGAATTGCCATTGATCAGCTCATACATTACATCCTCAAATGAAAAATATCTCATTACAAAAACGAGTAAAGATTCGCTTCCATTAAAACCACCAGCTTTTGTTTGCACGGAAGGAAAAGCTCATCAAAGATTATCATGCAATAGCTGTCATAATGAGTGGGTATCTCACTGTGTTGGCTGTCATACGGAATATAATCCCAATGATGATGGATTTGATTTACTTTCAAATAAAGATATTGAGGGAAGCTGGGTTGAACATGCAGCAGATTTTTATGTGGATTATCCTGTTTTTGGAGTCAAAAAAGATAGCAAATCTGGTAAAGAAACAATTGATACATTTATTCCAGGAATGATCATTACAATTGATAAGATGAAAAATGATAAAAACAAAAAAATTTTTAAACGTTTATTTGCTCCCACTTTCTCACACACTATAAATAAAAAGGGGAGAAGCTGTAAATCTTGTCATAATAACTCGCTAGCGCTTGGTTACGGAAAAGGGGAATTGGTGTATCAGGTGAATGGTAAAGCTGGCAGTTGGAAGTTCAAGCCGAAATATGAAAATCTGGAGGATGATAACCTTCCCAAAGATGCTTGGATTGGATTTCTTCAAACAAGAAATGAAATTTCCACGACTCGAACAAACACAAGACCATTCACTGTCGAGGAACAGAAACGAATTTTACTTGTTGGTGCTTGTTTAACTTGCCACGATGAAAAATCTAAAACTTCAATGGAAAGTCTGTACGATTTTGAAAAGCTTTTAGCGCGAATAAGCAAAAAATGTGTACTGCCTAACTAATCATTCCGTTCTAAACAAAGAGAATTCTCGCTCTCTAAACTGATAAAAAACATCTGTTTTTGCTCAATTTCGAAGAAAAAAGGTGTAAAAGGCTTTGGCAGAAAAGTTGGTATTTATAAATATCAACTTTTAAATTATACAAGTTTCATGCACTACGAACTATCTGACGACGAACCAATTTACCCGATAAGAACTGCTGCAAAACTTTTAAATATTTCAGTTCATACACTTAGAATGTATGAAAAAGAAAATCTGGTTATCCCCTATAAAAAATCAACAAATCATCGTCTTTATTCCCAATTCGATATTGACCGGATCAAATGTATCCGCCAAGCAATAAATGAATTAAAGATTAGTATCAATGGAATTAAGGCGATTTATTCCTTAATGCCATGTTGGGAAGTTAAGAAATGCTCAATGGAGGAGAGAAACAGATGTAACGCTTACTCAACTCATCATGGGCCCTGCTGGGCAACAAAAGGCAGTGATACTGCTTGCGCTTCTCAAGACTGTAGGAAATGTGAAGTTTATAGAAATTACGGTGAATGCGGGAGCATTAAAAATTTTATTCGAACTAAATTAACGAGCTTAGAATGAACTCTTTATCACGCAGAAAATTCTTAAAGATCTCAGGGGCAACAATAGCTACTGCCGCAGTTTTAGCTGGATCAGCGAAGACCCTTATTAAAGGAGCAGAAAAAATTTCAGAAAGAAAAGGATTAGAAATAATTCCAACTTATTGCGATCTCTGTTTCTGGAAATGCGGTGCATTAGCTTACGTTAGAGATGGTAAATTGTGGAAAGTTGAAGGAAATCCCAATGATCCGTTGAGCAATGGCAGGCTCTGTCCACGAGGCACAGGCGGTTCCGGCGCTCATTATGATAAAGATAGGTTGCGATCACCACTAATAAGAAAAAGCTTGCGAGGTGAAGAAAAATGGATTGAGGTTACATGGGAAGAAGCGCTCGATCACATTGCTGAAAAGATGATCAAAATAAAAAATGAATTTGGCCCCGAAGCAATGGCGCTTTTTTCACACGGAATTGGCGGTAATTTTTTAAAACATTTGATGCGAGCTTATGGAAGTCCTAATGAAACTGCTCCATCTTTTGCCCAGTGCAGGGGACCACGAGAAGTGGGATTTGAACTTACATTTGGCGATATAATTGGTTCACCTGAAAGAACTGATATTGAAAATACTCGTTGCCTTACTCTCATCGGTTCCCATCTTGGTGAAAATATGCACAACACTCAAGTGCAGGAATTCTCCAGAGCGGTTGAAAGAGGCGCATCAATTATTGTTGTTGACCCGCGATTTTCCGTTGCAGCAAGTAAAGCAAAATACTATCTGCCGATTAAACCTGGCACTGATATGGCTTTGCTGCTTGCTTGGATGAGTGTGATAGTAAATGAAAAACTTTATGATGGAGAATACATTGCTAAATACGGAACCGGGTTCGAGTTATTTGCCGCAGTTGTTTCCCGATACACAGCCGAATGGGCATACATTGAAACTGGAATTGAGCCGGAAGTCATAAGAGAAACTGCAAGAGAGATGGCAAGATATAAACCGGCTTCTCTCATTCATCCGGGAAGGCACACAACATGGTATGGTGATGATACACAAAGAAGCAGAGCCATTGCATTGCTAAATGCGTTGTTGGGAAGCTGGGGAAGAAAAGGCGGATTTTATCAACCCTACTCCTTCAGCATTCCTAAATATCCATATCCAGCTTATCCCGAATTAAAAAAAGAACCTGTTCATAATCCAGGCGGGAAATATCCATTTGCAACCGGTGAGCAAATTTCAACCGGAATTAGAGAAGCTACAATTACAGGTAAACCGTACCCGATTAAAAGTTGGTTTATTTATGGAACAAACTTAATGCAAGCACTTCCTAACCAGAATGAAACGAAAGAG
>Ga0214473_10003029_pt1 | contig 20528 bp, 16 predicted proteins | sample RVTome_7_FD_203509 | JGI IMG/M metagenome (GOLD analysis project Ga0214473, IMG submission 203509) | Soil microbial communities from uranium-contaminated site in the Upper Colorado River Basin, Wyoming, United States - RVT98D197 | ecosystem: Environmental > Terrestrial > Soil > Contaminated >... | reverse complement strand
TGCGCGACAAACTCGGCCAGCAGCGCCCGCAGGTCGGCCACGGTCGTCGTCGCGTCGGACATGAACGCAGTCCTGACTCAGCCCATTTGGGCACTGCCACAATCGGGTGCGGCCGGTTCAGCCCCACACGATCAGCCCCTGGTCATACCGGTCGGCCAGGTCTTGGTGACTCGGCACGACGCGCACCGCAAAGCCGTGCCGCCCGCTCACGCCGCACGGCACCACTCCCTCGAACACGTGCACGCCGTCCGCCTCGTGCTGCGTGGGCTGCATGACCACCGGTTGCCCGTGGGCGATCTCACCGGAGATATCCACCGGCCCGTAGTATGCTTCGACCGCCACATCTTCCGGCGGGATCGAACCCAACTGGACCTTGGCCCGCAACGGCAGCCGGTCGCCGACCTTGAGCACCTCGCTCGGCTCGGCCGACACGTCGGTCACGCGCACTTGGTGCCACTGTTGGCGCAGGTTCTGTTTCCAGGCCGCCAGGCTGCGCGCGACGGCGAACTGGTCGGCGGCGAGGCGGCGCGCGCGGCGCAGCGCGGGCATGTACATGACCGTCGCGTACTCGCGCAGGGTGCGGATGGTGCTGAATACCGGGCAGATGGTGCGGATCGACGCCTTCACCCGCACGAGCCACTTGCGCGGCACATCATCCACCGTGCGCTCGTAGAACAGCGGAATGATCTCCCGCTCGAGCAGGTTGTACAGCGATTCGCTCTCGACGTGGTCCTGGTAGGCCAGGTCGTCGTACACACTGCCGTCGCCGATCGCCCAGCCGTTTTCGCCGTTGTACGCCTCGGGCCACCAGCCGTCCAGGCAGGACAGATTCAGCCCGCCGTTGGCGACGACCTTCATGCCGCTCGTGCCGCTGGCCTCGTGCAGGCGGAGCGGGTTGTTCAGCCACACATCCACGCCCTGCACGAGCACCCGCGCCAGGCGCATGTCGTAGTTTTCCAGAAACACCACGTGCCGCCGGAACTCCGGTCGTGCGCAGATCGCCGAAAGCTGCTTGATGAGTTCCTTGCCGGCCCCGTCCGCGGGATGGGCTTTGCCGGCGAAAATCACTTGCATCGGTCGGTCGCTACTCTTAATCAGCCGGGCCAGCCGGTCCAGGCTGCGCAGGATCAGCGTCGCGCGCTTGTAGGGCGCAAACCGCCGCGCAAAGCCGATCGTCAGCGCTTCCGCATCCAGGACCTCGTCGGCCGCCTTAATCTCGGCCGGCGGCGCGCCCCGGCGGCGCAGTTGTTCCTTCAGCAGCCGGCGAACCGTGCCGACCAGGTGCTCGCGTCGGCGCACGTGCACGCGCCACAGCTCGGCGTCGGGGATTTCCTCGACGCGCCGCCAGACTTCCGATTCCGGCGGCGCCTCGCCCCAGCTCGGGCCAAGGTACTGGTCGAACAGCTCGGCCATCTGGGCACTGGCCCACGTGCGGACGTGTACGCCGTTGGTGATGTGCTTGATCGGAACCTCTTCTTTCGGGACGCCGGGCCAGTGGCTCTGCCACATCCCCCGCGCGACCTCCCCGTGCAGTCTGCTGACACCGTTGTTGCCGAAGGCCATGCGGAGGGCGAGGATCGGCATGCAGAAGGGCGAGCTGCGGGCGGTGCGGTCCTCCTGGCCCAGGGCCAGAAAGTCCTCGAGCGGAACCCCCAATTCGCCCGCCATCCACCCGAGATGCTCTTCCACCAGCTTCGGGTCGAATCGGTCGATGCCGGCCGGTACCGGCGTGTGCGTCGTGAAAATGTGTCCGCCCGCGACGGCTTCGCGCGCTTCGCGATAGCTCAGCCCGGTCTCCACCATCGCCTGCCGCACGCGTTCCAGCACCAGGAAGGCCGCATGCCCTTCATTGATGTGGCAGACGGTGGGCACCACGCCGACCGCGCGCAGGGCCCGCATGCCGCCGATGCCCAGCAGGATTTCCTGCCGGATGCGCATCCGCTGGTCGCCGCCGTAGAGCCGCGAGGTGACGCCGCGCAGCTCCGGCGGGTTCTCGGGGATGTCCGAATCGAGCAGGTAGAGGTTTATGCGGCCGACGCGCACGAGCCAGATTTGTGCCAGCAGCGTCTGCGAACCGATGCGCACGTCGATGTGGATGGGATGACCGCCCTCGTCCTTGACCTGCGTCGCCGCCATCATGTGGAAGTCGTAGTTCGGGTAGCTTTCGAGCTGCCAGCCGTCTTCGGTCAGTTGCTGCTCGAAATACCCCTGCCGATACATCAGCCCGACGCCGACCAGCGGGATGCCCAGATCGGAGGCCGCCTTGAGATGATCCCCCGCCAAGACGCCCAGGCCGCCGGAGTAGATCGGGATGGACTCCTGCAGCCCGAACTCGGCGGAGAAATACGCCATCGCGGTGTCGCGGGCGTCCGGATACTTCTCGTCGTACCACGTTCGCCGGTTCAGGTAGACGTAGAAGGCGTCCAGGGTGCGGTGCAGTTGCACCATGTAGGCGTCGTCGCGGGCGGCCTGCTCCAGCCGGTCCTGGCCGATCTGCCACAGCAGCGCCACCGGGTTGTGCCTGACCCGCTCCCACAAGTCGACGTCCAGGCGGCGGAACAGGTCCCGCGCGGCGGCCTCCCACGACCACCACAGGTTGTAGGCCAGTTGCCGCAACGGCTCCAGCGGCTCCGGCAGCGACGGTACAACGAAGAACGTCCGGACATGGTTCATCGGCTCTGCCCGCACAGGGACGCGATCGGTCGGCCGCGGACGGCGACCCGAGGCCAGCGCTGGCCCGCTGCCAATACCCTCGGCACCGGTGCAAGTTCCGGTAAACCGAGCCTGCTATTCTAGGGGCTCGCCCCGACATTTACAGCCCGGCGGCCGGAATCAGCGACGGTTGCGCCGTACCAAGCGGCCCGGGGGTGTGGGGGATGGGACGCGGGGCGATTCGTGTTACCCGCAAGGGTCCGCGCTGGCGCGCCGCTGGATAAAAAGCAGTGGCCGGCCGGCTCTTTCTTTCCGGCCGACCACCACCAAGGAGACACCCCCCCGGAACATGTCATCAGCATGCTCTCAGAAGTTGGCGAATAGAGCAAGACCCTGGGCGAGTCGTCGGGCCTGCGGGATCGGGATCAGGGGGTCGTCGCTGATTTTGGTGACCAGCAGCGGTTGCGCTCCAACCAGGTTGAACGATGCGACGCGCGCCGGTCCCACGTCCGGCGCTGTGACGCGCAACAGGTGCCCGCTCCAGCCGCAGACGTACGCGCCCGGCGCGGCGACCTCGTCGAGCGGGACGCTGACGCCGAGGCGCATGCTGGTTCTTGCCGCTTTATCGTCGGGTAGGAGTTCCGTGCTCGACATAAGGACAACCCTCGCCGCTTCTACGTGCGCATGCACGCTGGTGTACGCGCGCCGCCAACGTGCGCGGTCGGTTGCTTCGCGCTGCTACCAGTCGATGCTCGCCGAGTTCGGACGGTTACGTATGAAGTCTTGCGCAGGTTTCGCGGACTGTCAAAAAAAATCGGTGCGGCCGCGACGGCCGGCACCGCGGTGCACGGTTCGGCCGCCGTTCCGGGTTTCCGCGTGAACGTGTGCGCGTGCGCGGCGACGCGCTGGTGTCCTGAATCAGAAATGCGCTTCACAATTCCACCGGAAGAGCCGCGGGCTTCAGCCCGCGCGGCGCTCCACAATTCAGGGGTGACGGAACACCGCGCGGGCTCAAGCCCGCGGCTCCTCGTCGCGAATTCGTGAGCGAATTTGCGACGCTCAACGCTAGAAACTGATGCTGAGTTTGAAACGGCCCGCCAGGCGCTTGGCCTCCGTGATCGGCACCTCCGGGTCGTCGCTGATCTTGGTCACCGTGAGTGGCGCGCTGCCGACGATGTTCAGGGCGGGGGCGCGCCCCAGCGTGACGGCCCGTTCGGTGACTCGCAACAGATGTCCGCTCCAGTCGCACACGTATGCACCCGGCGTGTCCACCTCGTCGAACGGGAGCGATGACCCTAGCGCCTGCACGTGTGCGGGCGCGATGTGACGCTGCGTGGCGACGGTACTCATGGCCTCTCCAAAGCTCCTGCCGGCTGGACCCTTCTGCCGATGAACCTCACCCGGGAGCACCGCGTGCGGGGCGACCCGCGGGCGGTCGGTGCGGTCGGGTGCGCTCCCGTAGCGTGCTCGCAGCAGTTCTTATCGGGCGCGCAGGAACGGCGGCTTGAGCGGCGGTGTCGATTAAGATGTGTCCGCCCTTGGCAGCCGGGTCGTGACGTGCGCCCGCTGCCCCCCGAACCCGGCGAGGAGTGTCTGACGACCCGCAGCGCACGAAACAACCTCGAAGTTGCGCCGGGCCCCGACGCGCGGCTGGCGAGCCTGACCGAGCGTTACGCTCGCAATATGGCGGCGCTATACCGCAGCCATCCCGATCTCGCCGCGCAGATCGACGCGCTCCCGTTTGCGGAACTGCCGGCGTTGGAACCGACGCGCGACGGCAACTTCACCGTGCGGATCACGGCGGATGACGGTAAGCCCGTGTACGTCCACAGCCGGTATGAACCGCTGGCGGAGGCCCGCAAGTTCATCGAGGGACAACGTCACCGCGGCCAACACCTGGACGGGCGCGAGCTGAGCGCGCGTGACGACGCCAGCTTTTTCGTCGCCGGGCTGGGGCTGGGGTACCACGTGCTGGAGCTGGATCGGCAGTGCGAGCGGCCGCGGTTGATCGTGGCGGAGGACGACCTGCGCCTCATCAAGGCGGCCTTTTGCGTAACCGACGCCGCCGAGCTGCTCCGCGACGGCCGGCTGATCCTGCTGACCAAGAGCGACAAGGCGGCGTTTCACGAGGCGTTGCGCCCCGTCAACGCGGACGTACTGCTCGGCCTTCAGTTTGTGCCGCTGCCGCACACGGCCCGGTACCACGCGCCGTTCCACGCCGAGGCGCACAAACTCCTGCTGGACTTCGTATCGTTCGCGCGGCTCCAGATCGTGACGCTGCTGCGCAATGCGCGCATTACGTGCAAGAACATTTCGTTCAATCTGGGGGCCTATCTCGCGCAGCCCGGCGTGGAGGTGCTGGCCGGACGCGCGGCCGGGTACCCCGCGATCATCGTGGCCGCCGGCCCGTCGCTGGCGCGGAACATCGATCAGTTGGGTGCGCTGCGCGAGCGCGCCGTCGTGATCGCGGTGCAGACGGTGTTCAAGACGCTTTTGGCGCGCGGCCTGCCGCCGCACTTCGTGACCAGCCTGGACTTTCACGAGCTGTCGGCCCAATTCTTTCGCGGCATCGAGGACGTGGGACCGTGCCTCCTGGTCGCCGAGCCGAAGGCGACGTGGCACGTCTTGGACGCGTACCACGGTCGCATTCACGTGCTGCACAACGACTGGTACGACGACCTGCTGCGCGAGGCTGCGCCGCGGCGCGGGGCGCTGAAGGCCGGCAGCACGGTCGCGCATCTGGCGTTCTACCTGGCCGAGCATTTGGGCTGTGATCCCATCATCCTGATCGGGCAGGACTTGTCGTTCTCGGAGGGGCTGTACTACCCGCCGGGCATGCCGATCGAGCAAATCTGGCAGCCCGAGCTGAATCGGTTCTGTACGGTCGAGATGAAGCAGTGGGAGCGGATCGTGCGCGCCCGTCCGACGCTGCGGAAGGTGCCGGACATTCACGGCCGCGACACGTACACCGATGAGCAAATGTTCACGTACGCCGAGCAGTTTCAGAGCGATTTCGCCCGCGCGCGAGCGCGGGTCATCCACGCGACCGAAGGAGGGATGCGGCTGCTGGGGACCGACGTCATGACGCTGCGCGAGGCGGGTGAGCGGTTCTGCACGCGGCCGCTGCCCACAGACCTGCTCAACGTCGGCACGGCACCTGCGCCGGTGCAGCTCAAGGAGCGGGCCCGCCAGGCGATCGCGCAGCGGCTGGACGACCTTCGCAGACTCAAAGAGATCGCGGTGGAGATGCGCGGTCTTTTGGAAAGGCTCACCCGCCTGCTCGACCAGCCGGCCGAGTTCAATCGCGTCGTGGCGCGGGTGGACGACCTGCGCACCGCGATTCGACAATACGACCGCACCTACCGGATCGTTACCCGCGTGTCGCAATTGGCGGAGCTGCGGCGCTACTCGGCGGATCGCCGGCTCGGCGCCCCGGAACAAGAGACGGCGGCGACGGCGCAGCGGCGTCTGCGGCGTGACCAGGAGTTCGTGGTCGCATTCATTGACGGCTGCGAGTACCTCGAGGGAATGCTGCCGCAGGCTCTGGCGCGACTGGAGGGTGAGGCGGCATGAACGTCGTCGCGGCCGTTTTCGCCGATTTCGAGCACACCTTTCTCGGTGGGCCGTCGCAACTGCTCACGCCGCTGGCCGGAAAACCGGTGCTGCGGCGCACGCTGCTGCGCCTGCGGGAAGTCGAAGGAGTGGACCGGCGGTGTCTGTTCGTGCGGTCGCGGGATCAGGGCGCCGCGGAGCAGGTGGTGCGGGAGGCGGAGCTGTCCGGCGCGGTGGACGTGTTGCCGCTTGATCCGGGCGCGCGGCCGCGCCGCGAGCTGTTGCGGGCGGCGCGGAAGTGGAACCTGGAGGCGTGGCGCGGCAGCCCGCTCGGAACGACCTGGTTTGACGAGTTCGTCGAGCCGTTCTGCGTGGCGCGCGTGATGGAGCACTATGGGTGTAACAGCGTGCTGTGCCTCGACGGGCATATGCCCGTATTCGATCCCCAGATCGCGACGGCCATGCTGCGGCAGGAACGCGACTACGAGGACGAGAGCAAGATGGTCTTCACGCAGGCGCCGCCGGGCCTGGCCGGCGTCGTCGTGCGACGCGAGCTGACGCGCGAGCTGCTCCAGCAGGACCTGCCGCTCGGGCTGCTGCTCTCCTATCGTCCGGAGATGCCGCGCAACGACCCCATCAACCAACCCGCCTGCCTGGCCGTGGACCCGAAAGTGGCGCAGACACCCGCACGTCTCACCGCGGACACGCGCCGCTCCCGCGACTTGCTGACGGCGGCACTGGCCGAACTGGGCGATGCGGCTACGGCGAACGAACTGTGCGTGTGGTTCCGCCAGCCGGGCCACGACCGCGCCGGGCCGCTGCCGATCGAGGTCGAGATTGAGCTTACGACCACCGATCCGTTGCCGGAAACGACGTTGCGACCGCGGGGGTCGCGTGTGCCGGAGCGTCACTTGGCCGACATCGCGCCCGTTGAGGGGCTGGCGCGAGAGTTGGCCGCCTGGGACGACCGATTTATTGTTCTCGGCGGGCATGGGGATCCGCTCGCGCATCCCAAGTTCGGCGACGTTTGCCGGGTCATCCGGGCCGCGGGGGTGTGCGGGCTCGCCGTCGTGACCCCGCTCGTAGAGTTATCGGACTACAATCTCGAAGCGCTTTTGGCGACACGGGTAGACATCCTCCAGGTGCGGCTCGACGCGGCTACCGCGGAGACCTATCGCCGCGTGTACGGCTGCGATGGCTTCGAGCACGTCCTCGCCAACATCGACCGCATACAACAGGCCCGCCGGGCGCGCGTGTCGCCGCAGCCCATCGTCGTGCCCAGCCTGACGCGCTGTAGCAGCACGATGGCCGACCTGGAGCCGTTCTACGACCAATGGATTCGCGAGACTGGCTGGGCGATGATCGAAGGCTACAACGGTTTCTGCGGGATGCTGCCCTCCGACACGCTCCTGCACACCACGCCGCCGCTACGCGGGCCGTGTCGTCGGCTCGACACCCGCGTCATGCTGTTAGCCGATGGCGTCGCCGCCATTTGCGGCCAAGATTATCGAGGCGTACACCCGGTTGGCTGTTGGGCTTCGGAACCGATTTCGGAGATTTGGCGTGGGGAAAGGTTGACGGCGGCCCGTCAGGCTCACCAGCGCCTGCAACTGGGCGGCATGCCGTTGTGCGGCTGCTGTCGGGAGTGGTTCCGGCCGTGAAGCCCCTGCACGGGCGACGGGTACCCGTCGGATGTTGTCGGCGGTTGTCGCGGTTTTGCTGTTGAAAGCGCACGGCAGGCTCGATAAGATGAGATGATGAGGTTGGCTACTGGGCGTCGATCATAAAATACGCGACCGTAAACGGACTCATCTCGTTCATACGCCGCTTCCTAACCTCGACGGACAATTGGGAAGAGTATCCGTGGGGCACGCGGCAGTGCTCTAAAATCTGTTAATGAGGCAGATTGCGGAAGGGCGCTGACCGTCGGAACGAGGTGTGTGGTGTCCGACTCGATCAAGTGTGCCTGCTCTCATTGTGGGGCCAAGTACCGGTTGCCGGTCGAGGCCCAAGGCCGTACCGCGCGCTGCAAGCGCTGCGGCAAGGGCTTCCAGATTCCGCAACCACAGCAGAGCCTGGAAGACACGATCTTGGCCTGGCTCGCCAGCCCGGAGAACGAGGAGGAGGAAGTCGCCAAGCCGCGCGTGATCAGCATGCCGGATGAGCCGACCGCCGACGACGCCACCGGGAAGCGCGTCCGCGGACCGATCCGCATGAAGTCCGACACGGCGAGTGCCGATAAGTAGCGGCCCCGCCAATTGTCCGGCGAGTACGGGCCTGCGGTGGGCGGTTGGGCTCCGTGCATTCGACAAGCTACCGGACGGGCTCAACAATGCCGGCATGTCCGCGCCGGCCATTCACGTTTTGCATCTGGTGGCCGCTGACATCTCGATGGGTAAGTTGGCTGCGCTGCGCGCGCTCGCCGAGCGGAGTGAACCGGGCGTCCGCCAATGGCTGTTTCTGGTGGGTCCCGCCGCGGGCGACGCACTCGGCCTGCCCCTGGCCGCCCACGTTCGGGCGCCGATTGAGCTGCCGTGGGGACAGAAGCGCGCGTTACGCGCTGCACTGGCGCGTGTTGGTGCGGACGCGCCGCGCGACCCGGCGGGTGAGCGGTGTACGATTGTGCACGTTTGGTCGGTCCGTGCCGCGAGTTGGGGGGCTGCGTTCTTCGGGCCCGGGCGCTGGCTGCTGTTTGAAACCGAACCCGGCGAAGATTGGGAACGTGCGGCAGGCCGCGCGCTCGTCCGGCGTGATCCGGATCGCGTCATTGCGATCTGCCCGACGCTGACCGCGCGCCGGCGACAGCTCGCGGAGGGTATACCGGCCAGTAACGGCGTGCTCATGCGAGAGGGTATCGACCGCGGCGAGCTGGAGCAGGTCGATGTAGCGGACGTACGGCGACGCCTGCGCTTGGACAGGGAGCATACGGTGCTGGTCACGCCGCCGCCCGTGTCGCGCGCCACCGGCACGTTCGTCGCGACCTGGGCCGCACTGCTGTTGGAAAAGGTGCGACCCGACGTGCGGCTCGTGATACCCGCCGGCGGGGCGGAGCGCGCGCGTGTGCGTCGCCTGGTGCGGGCCAGCCAACATGACGAGGCGGTCCGCTTTGCGGGCCGCGACACGTCCGTGGCGGAACTGGTGGCGATCGCCGACCTCGTGGTCTTTCTGCCGCGGCGCGACGCGCCGGTCACGGGGCTGCTGTGGGCGATGGCGGCGGGTCGGCCGATCGTCAGTACGGCGGTGCCGGCGGTGACCGAGTTCCTGTCGCATGCGGACAACGCCTGGCTGTGCCGCCCGAACGACCCACAGGCGGCGGCGCGCATGATGTTGCACGCCCTGGAACAGGCCGACGACTCGCGACGAATGGCCGCTCGGGCTGGCGCGCAGGTTGTGAGCATGTGCGACCGGGCGCAGGCGCTCGCGCAATACCTGCGCCTGTACGCCGATCTCGCCGCCGGTCGACGACCTCTGGAAGGATGGGAGCCGGCGGAACTGGCGCTGCCGGCCGACGCCGACGCCTAGGAGTCCGTTGAAAAAGGGGACTGGCTCCGAGCCGGACGGCCCTGGCAACCGCAAGAACGCGCTCCCGCGAGGTGCCTGTCCCCTTTTTCAACGGACAGCTAGAGCGAATTCAATTCCTCTGTAGCGTCAGACCTCCGGGCCTGACGCGAATGCGACACGAAATCACGCGTCAGGCAGAGACGCCTGACGCTACAGCGTATCCGAAAAACCCTCTAGTCGACGTTGAGCGCTTCCCAGTCGATATCCGCGTTCATGTCGGCGGCCGCCGATGGCCGGGGCATGCTGGGGCGCGGTTGGAATCCGCACGGTGCACTTAGCGGCCTAGGAGCGCTCGCGGCAGGTTGCGGGTCCACGGCCAGCTCGGCGTGGTCGGCAAAGCCCCCGGCCGCGCGCAGTCCAACCAGCGCTGCCAGGCTGGCGTCCTCCGGCGTCGCGAGCTTCTTGCGGGTGGAAAACGGCGGGACCGGGACGTTTGCATGCGTTGTGTCGGAGAGAGATTCGGGCGTCGCCTCCGCTACGGTCGCCTGCGGGGGGGCATTCGTTTCCTCCTCGGCGGCCAAGTGGGCCACGACGCGAAGCTGCTCGCGCGCGGCTTCGAAGCTCGGGTTCAGCCGCAAGGCGGTCTCGAGGGCACGGGCCGCTTCGGCGAGCCGGCCGGTTTCGGTATAGATGACCGCCAGGTTGTAGTGGGCGTCGGCCTCGCTGGTGGCGAGCGTGAACTCGGCCAGCGCGTCGTCGAAGCGGCCCAGGCGTGCCAGGGCCAGGCCGAGGTTCATGCGGGCGCGCTTGAAGTCGGGCTTGAGCTCGGCGGCTCGCTGGAGGGCCTGCGCAGCCTCCTCGTGCTGCTCTTCCAGGTACAGGCTGAAGCCCAGGTTGTTGTAGAGGTACGCCTCGCCCGGGGCGCGTTGCAGCGCCGCGCGGAACTCCCGCGAAGCGGCGGCGTGGTGCCCCAGCTTGTTCAGCGCGATGCCCAGACGATTGCGGGCCGACACCATGTTGGGCGCCAACTCGAGCGCATGACGATACTGCTCGACCGCTAATTCAAAACTGCCCTGCCGCTCGAGCAAGTGTCCGTGGGCGAAGTACGTCGAGGCATTGAGGCGCGGCGTCGCGTCGGTTTTCAGGCCGCTGGGCAGCGCGCCCGGGTTCGTATTGGGCGCCTGCGTCTGACAGCCGAGCGACCAGGCCAAGCATACGCCGGCCACCACGACCCCCGTCCACAGCACGCGTGGGTACACAGTTTGCTCCTCCTGCTAGGGCCGGCCGGCTGCCGGCTGGGGGGGCGATCCGCTTTCTGACTTTTCTGGTTTGTAGGTTCCCTTGTCGGCCTTGATCAGGATCACTTCGCGAGCTTCCAGGCCGGCGCCGCCGGGCAGATCGTGCGTGACCACCGGCGTGGACGTGTCGACCCCCGCCTCGCTGAGAAACGCGCGGATCGCTTCGGTGCGCTCCTCGATCAGATCCTCATCCTCGAGGTTCGTGCTAAAGCGCACCATCCCACCCCACGCCTCCATCAGTTGGGCGAGCCGGCTCAGACGCTGCTCGCCGAGCGCGCTGAGGATCGGACGGTGCGGCAGGAAATGGATGTCGGAGACCGTCATGTCGTTCAGCAGGGCATTGTCTGTCATGTAGACGAAGGTGCCTTGCAGGTCGCTGGTGGCCTCCGGGACACCATGCGGCGGGGCATTGAGGCGCGGACTCGGTGCGTTACAGGCCGTACAGATCGCGCACAGAGTCAGCGTGCAGGCCAACAGGGTTCGCATGTCGTGCTCCTGTCCGGGTCGCGTCGGACCGGTGGGCGGTCGGCGCGCCACGGTGCGCGGCGCTCCGGCGGCGCGTCGCCAACCACCTCCCAGGAAATCGGCAACTGTGGCGCCGCGATTGAAACGGCCGGCCGAGCGGCGGGTGCCGGGCAATCTCGTGCGCGCGCTTCCGCCACGCCGCGGATGGCCGCCGGTCAGTCCCGTTGGGGTCGGCTTGCATTAGAATCCGCGGCATGTCACGGCGGCGCCACGTGGCGTTGGCGATTCTGGTGGTCGGGTTGGGCGGGTCCCTGTCCGGTTCGCTCGGCTACGCGTGGTATTTGCGCAGCGCCGCATACCGCGATTATTGCGCGACGCAGCTCAGCAGCGCGTTGGGTCTACCGAGCGACATCGGGCGGATCGTGCCGCGCTCGTGGACGACACGAGAGTTCGACGACGTGGCGGTGTGGCTGCCCGAGCGACGCGGCCAAGCCCTGTTTTGCCAGCGTGCGCTAGTGATCTCCACACCGCAGGCCGACGACCGCGACGCCTACGAGATCGAGCTACAGGGCGGCACGTGCGAGATCTCGGCCCGCACCTGGTTGCGCGAAGACTACCGGCGCGTCATCGAGTCGGGGCTGCGGCCGGGGTTTGACCCGACGGGCCCCCGACGAGTCACGTTCAGCGCGATGGACTTGGGCTTTGCCCGGGATGGGTTCCGTGGGGCGCTGCACCAAGCCACGGGGGTGGTGGTCTTCGACAACCCCAGCAGCGGGCGGGCCACGGCCAGTTGCTCGCAGCTCAACGGCTACGTTGCCTCTCGACCGGTGCTCCTGGCGGCGCGTTTCTCGCCGCAGGATAGCGGTATCCAGATCGACCAGCTTGAACTCAACGTGCCCACGTTGCCTATCGCGGTGCTCAACCTGGGCGCGCTGGGCGGTTTCGACCTGCGCAACGGCACGTTTAACGGGCGTCTGCTGTACGGAGAAGCGGCTGACGTGCGGCGGCTGACCGTCAGCGGCACGTGCTACGACCTGCGCCTGGCGGAGTGCACGGCTGCGCTGACGACGCGCCCCTGGCGCGGGAGCTGTTCCGAGATGGAGCTGAAGGAGTTCACCGTGGAGAACCGCCGGCCGCAACGGCTGCGCTTTCGCGGAACTCTGACCGGGCTGGTTTTGGGTGATCTGCTGGCCCCGTGGGGGTTGGAGGATGTGGGCGGGGAGCTGATTTTGCGCGTGCGCGACGCCGACTTGTCGCTGGCCGGCATCGAGCGGCTCGTGGCGTCGGGCGAGTGCGTCGGCGTGTCGTTGGCGGCGCTGTCGGAGAAATGGGGCGGCGGCCGCATGAGCGGCACGGGCCGACTGGTGATCGATGACCTGACCATGGAGGCCAATCAGCTTCGTTCACTCGACGCGGAGCTGCGGGTGGAGGAGTCGGGGGAGCCGAAGTGGATTGACGGACGACTCGTGACGGACATCCTCGGGCGCTTGCTGCGGGTCGACCTCCCGCCCATCCTGCCGGAGCGCATCGAGTACACGCAGGTGGGGTTGCGGCTGGACGTGCGCGACGAGCTGCTGCACGTGCTGGGGACGCACGGCGCGCGGGACAAGACCATCCTGACCGTGCGGACCGCCGGCCAGGACGTTCCCCTGATCGTCGAGCCGGATAGTCCGTTCGATCTGCGCGTTTGGTTCGATCCGTGGCGCGCGGCGGCCGTGGAGTATCTCCGCCAACGGCTCGAGGCGTTCGCGGAGCGCCGGGGTGTGCCGGGCGAGTATTTCGCGCCGCGCGCGAACGGCGTGCGGTCGCCCTGATCGTCCGGGCCGCGGGGAGCGCGGGTACGCGGGCCGCGCGTGCGAAGGGCATTGCGTCAGCGCGGGAGCCGGAGCGTGAGGCGCTATACCGAGCGACACCTCGTGATCCTGGCCGTCGCCATCGGCCTGGCGCTCACGGTATTGACGGTTTGGGCAGTCGCACAGCAGGGGCAGGCGCTGCACGCGCGTGAGCTGGCCGATCTGCGCCACGCGGCGGTGCAGGCCGCCGCCGAGCGGACGGCGGCACTGCGCAGCGACTTGGATCGGGCCTTTGAGGGCGCGCGCGTGTCGTGGCAGATGGGCCGGGCACCCGAGTTGGAGCGCTTCCTCGGTCGGCAGCGGCTGTGGTCCTGGGCGGTGCTCCGCGGGGCGGACGGGTCCTGGAGCCCGTATCCCCTGGCCACCGCACGAAAACCAGGGGACGCGCTGGCCGCCGCGCTCGTCAACGCGGCGGCCGCGCTAAGCGACGAGACGGACGACGACGTTCGTTTCCGCGTTGTGCGGTCGCAAGGCGGTGAGCCCGCCGTGCTGGCGCTATGGCGACTGGGCGCCACCGAATGGCTGGGGCTCGCGGCTCCGGCGGCCAACGTCCTGGAACGGTATTGGTCCGCGCCGAACGACGCCTCGTGGCGTATTGCTCGGTCCGGCGATGCGACGGACCAGGAGCGCTTGTGCCACCTGGGTCCACAGTTTGGGGACGCGGATTTGGTGCCGAGCGACGAAGTCGCCGGCCGACTGGCCGCGGACTCCCGCCGGCGCGCCGCGCTCGTGGCGGCCACAGCGGTCGGATCGGCGGCGGCCTGGGCCATCGTGATCTGGCTGATGTTGCGCGCGGTGGCGCGGCAGCGGGAGTTGGTGAGGCTCCAGCGGCGGTTCGTCGCGGACGTGAGTCACGAGCTGAAGACGCCGCTGACGATGATCCGTTTGCTCGCCGAGACGTTGCAGGACGGGCGGGTGCGTGACCCGGACCGGGCGCGCACCTACTACGAGACCATTACGCGCGAGGCCGAGCGGCTGTCGGTTTTGCTCGACGGAATCCTCGACTTCAGCCGGGCCGAAGCCGGCCGGAAGCCGCCAGTGCTCGAGGAGTGCGACGTTGCGGACGTGGCCCGCCAGGCGTGGGCGCTGTTTGAGCCGCAATTCGCCGCCGAGGGGTTTGAGCGGAAGCTGGAGATCGCGCCGGACCTGCCGGCCATTCGCGCGGACGGCGCCGCGCTTCAGCAGGTATTCGTGAACCTCCTGCAAAACGCCTATCGTTACGCCGGCGACGGCAGATTCGTGCGCTTATCCGTAGCCCGGGACGGATACCTGATCGTGATCACGATCGAGGATCACGGCATCGGGATGACCCGGGCGCAGCTTGAGCGGCTGGGCGACAGCTTCTACCGTGCCGAGGACACGCGTGTGCGGCAGGCGCGCGGCACAGGTCTCGGGCTGGCGATCGTCAATCACATCGTGCGGGCACATGGCGGGAAACTCGAAGTGCAATCGCGTCCACGGCAGGGCAGCACCTTCACGGTTTGGATTCCCTTTGAGCCGCGAACCCAGGCCGGGCATGCAGCCCAGCGGTAAACCCGAGCGAGCGGTCAGGCGGCGGGCATCGGGCCGGCGGCGACGAGGCGCTTGCGGCGGGAGTCGACGGTCGCGTTGAAGCCCTCCAATGTGCGGGCGCCCAGGAGCTGGAGATCGCCGGGACGCGCGAACACCACCTCGTCGATCGTCTCGAACGGCCCGCACCGGATAATGGCGTACCCGACGTCGCGCGTGACCTGCTGACCGTTGGCCATGACGAAGGGCTGGTCCTTCTTGCGCACGCCGATACCTGCCTCACGGAGCGTTTCGCCGCCAATCCATGTCATCTCGGCGCCGGTATCGACCACCACCCCGCGCACCCGGCGTGGCACGGCCCGACCCGTGGGCCGGGAAACCTCTATATCAACAGAGAAGAGTCCCATGGCTGACATCATTATAACTCCATAACTCCGCGCGGGGCGCCGGGCGCGTGAGTGTGCACCTCTGGCGGCCGTGGCGAGCGCTCTTACACTGTCGGCTCAGGTTCCTCGCACGACGAGCGTAGTTGACCTCTGGATGGGTGCGTCTGTGACGAACGCGGAGCGTAAGCACTTCTATCTCGGGATTGATGCGGGCACCGGCAGTGTACGGGCGGGGGTTTTTGACGTCGGCGGCTGCTTGCGCGCCGCGGCGACGCGCGAGATTCAAACCTGGCGCCCGCAAACTGACTTCGTCGAGCAGTCGTCCGAGGACATCTGGCAGGCCGTCGGCGCGGCGACGCGCCAGGCGCTGGGCGACGCGGGCGCGTCCGCCGAGCAGATTCGCGGCGTCGGCTTCGACGCGACGTGCTCCCTGGTCGTGCTGGACGCCGACGACCGGCCGGTCACGGTCAGTTCGACGGGCCGCGACGAGCAGAACGTCATCGTCTGGATGGACCATCGCGCGATGGAGCAGGCCAAGTTCATCAACGCGCAGCGGCACGACGTCCTGCGCTACGTCGGCGGCACGATTTCGCCGGAAATGCAGACGCCCAAGCTCCTGTGGCTGCGCACGCACCTGCCGCGGACGTGGGCGCGGGCCGCGGTCGAGGATTTCGTCCAGAGCGCCAAGGAGGACACCTGGGTATTCGGCCGCCTGCCCGGCTCGCCGAACTACCGGCGCGTCATCGAGCTGGCGATCGAGGAGGCCGCGCAACTCGAGTCGAAGCTGATCGGCAGCGAGCACCTCCTGCTGGCGCTGCTCCACGAGAAGGGCACGACCGGTCAGCGGGCGCTGGCCAAGCTGGGCGTGACGCTCAAGGCCTGCCGGGCGGAAATCCTCCGCCAACTCGGCGCCTGACCTCACCTATCGCGCCCCGGTTGCGGACCGAGCCGCGACCGTGAGGGAGCCGTTCTTCCCGCGGCGCGGACCGCTTCCTAACGGGCGCGGCTCGGTTTTGTTGTGCGCCATAACCCATCCCGCATCGTTGAAACACCAAGCCAACAAACTGGGCTTGACGCAAGTACACAGGTTTGCTACCGTTGCGACAAGACCGCTGCTTGTTTCGCAGCTGTCTTTTACCGCACGCGCGGTTGTATCCCGGGCCCGATATGAATACACATAAACAATGTTAGGCCTGGGGAGACTGTCAATGGATCGTCACCAGTCGCCGGAAGAGGTCGAGCAGAAACATCTCCAGGTTTTCGGGCAGGGTCTCGGTCCTCTCTACCACGCGCTGTACAAGGACGTGACTTGGCTCCATGCGAAATGGCTGGAATACCGCAAGTTGTACGCCCAATCCGAGGAACGAGTGGATCTTCTGAATCGTACAGCACCGTTCTTCTTTCGACTCGTTCAGGACGTTCTTTGGAAGGATGTTCTGCTACATATTGCGCGGTTGACCGATCCCCCCAAGCATCAGAAGTTTGAGAACCTGACGCTCCGCCGGCTGCCGGACGGCGTGTCCGATGGAGGCTTGGCCGACGAGCTTCGTAGCCTCGTGCGAACTGCCTTGGAGCGGTGTGAGTTCGCGAGGCAGTGGCGCAACAAACGCCTCGCACACCGCGATCTCGCGCTGGCCATCGACGCCAAGGCGGCGCCTCTCCCTGCCGTGAGCCGACAGCAAGTAGAAGAAGCGCTCGCCAGCGTCAGGACGATCATGAATCGCCTCCACGACTTTTATCTGCAAGGGGCAGTTGCGTATGAGCGCTTCCTCGCGCACGACGACGCCGACGCGCTCGTGTGTCATTTGGCCGTTGGCGCGAGGTTCGAGGAACGCCAAAGAGAACGGTGCCGAGAAGGGAGGCCATTGCCAGAGGATCTTGAGCCGGCACCCGAGGTCTAACACGGCTTTGCAGCCGGTGGCAGGCGGTGGGATCATGAGGCGCCGGCGCTGAAGCCTGCCGTTCGGCCCTCCACAAACCATGCGCCAGTGACGTTTGCGGTGAGAGGAGCGCGCAGCAGTGCCCGATTTCAAAGCAGGCTCGCAAGTCCCGACCAGCCGCCAGGCCGCTAACGCCTACATCCAGTTGCCCCGTCGCCGCTCAGTAGCCGAGGCGCGTTCGCGCGGCGGATCAGCCCGTCTACGAGCTCGATGGTCCCAGACGCGGGCGTATCGGTTAGCGGGCCGCCCGCGACGTTACTCGTCACCCGCGCGAACCGGCGCGCCCGGCGGGCTTGCGGGCGTCGGCGTCAGCGGACGTTCCGCCGCCAGGAAATCCAGCACATCGTCCACGATCGCGCACATGCGGGCCAAGCCACCAAACGTCCGCGCCGCGACGTGCGGCGTCAGAATGCAGTTCGGGCACGCAAGCAGAGGATGGTCAGCGGGCAGCGGCTCGGGGTCGGTCACGTCGAGGGCGGCCCCGGCGAGCAGGCCGCCGTCTAGCGCCTGCGTGAGTGCGCCGGTGTCGACCACCGCACCGCGGGCGGTATTGATGAGGTACGCCGAACGGCGGAAGAGCTTCAGCACGTCGGTGCTCACGAGGCCGCGCGTCGCGTCGGTCAGCGGCACGTGGAGGGAAACGATGTCGCACCGCGACCAGAGGTCGTCTTTCTCCACGCGCTCGGCGGGGAAGGCGAACGGGCCAACTTCGACGATGTCGTTGTAGAGGACGCGGGCGCCGAATCCGGCGCTGCAAATGCGCCCCACCCGCGAACCGATGCGACCCATCCCGACGATCCCGACCGTCAGTTCCCGCAGCTCGCGGCCGTGCGGCTGCGCGCGCGCCGCGTGGAACCGCCCGCGGCGATAGTCATCCGCTAAGCGCGGGATCGGACGCAAAAGCTGGAGGATCAGGCCGACGGTGAACTCGGCGACCGCGTCCGAGGCGGCTGCGGGCGTGTTGAGGATCGGGATGCCCAGCGCCTCGGCGGCCGCCAGGTCGACATTGTCGGTGCCCACGCCGGCCACGCCGACGACGCGCAGCCGGCGGCCGGCTTCCAGCACCGTGCGCGTCACACGCGTGCTCGTGCGAACCACCAGGGCGTCGCAGTCGCGGATGTGATCACACAGGGTTTGTTCATCCGTGGCCGGCGCGCGGACGACCTCCGCGCCGGCCATCAGACGACTTTCGGCTTCCGCTGTCAGACCTTCGGCCAGGAGAACCTTGAACACAGCCCATGCTCCCGTTCACAGGGCAAGATAGTCGGCGTCCAGGTGACTGGCGAGGCATCGGCGGGGGGTCAAGCCGTCGTTGGTTCGGATTGGCTGGCGCGACGAAGTTGTCCACAGGCGGCGTCGATGTCGCGGCCGCGCGAGGTGCGAACGTGCGCGTTGATGCCCCCGTCGCGCAGGAGTCGTTGGAACTCATACGCCGCCTCCGCACTCGGCCGCACGTACGGCAGGCCCGGCACGGGGTTGTAGCGCAGCAGATTGACGTTGCCGCGGAGTCGGCGGGCCAGGTGGGCCAACTGGCGGGCGTGCTGTGGGAGGTTGTTCACGCCGTCCAGGAGCACGTATTCGAGCGTGATCTCGCGGCCCGTCTGCCGGAAGTAGTCCTCGCACGCGGCCAGCAGCTCGGGCAGCGGGACCTTCCCCCACGGGATCAGCTCGTGGCGGAGCGTCTGGTCGGGGGCATGCAGCGAGAGCGCCAGATTCAATTGCAGCTTCTCGTCCGCCAGGCGGCGAATCTGCTGCGGCAGACCCACGGTGCTGAGGGTGATCTTGCGGGCGCCGATGCCCAAGCCCCACGGCGCGTTGAGGATGCGAATCGCCTTGACGACCTCGTGGTAATTCGCCAGCGGCTCCCCCATGCCCATCAGCACGACATTTGTCAGCCGCGGCGGGGTGACGGCATCCGGGCCGGCGACCTCGCGAATCAGCCGCCGGACGCGCAAGGCCTGCTCGACGATCTCCCCCGCGGTCAGGTTGCGCTGGAGGCCGCCCAGGCCGCTGGCGCAGAAGCGGCAGCCGACCGGGCAGCCCACCTGCGACGACAGGCAGGCCGTGTGGCGTGGGTCTTCCGGAATCCAGACGGTCTCGACGGCGGCCCCGTCCGGCCAGGTGAGCAGCAGCTTGCGCGTGCCGTCTTCGGAGACCGATTGCCGCGTAATCTGGCCGCAGTAGATACGGTACTGCTCGCCGAGCAAGACCCGCAGCGCCTTCGGCAGGTTGCTCATCTGCTCGAACGAGTCGGCCTCCTTTTGGTAGACCCATTCGGCGATCTGCTCGGCACGATAGCGCGGCTGGCCGGCGTCCACCAGTCCCGCGCGCAGCTCCTCCACATCAACGCCCAGCAAATGCACCGCGGCGACCGGAGAGCCGCTCGGCGCTTCTCCATCCGGTCGCCGCGGGACGATGGGCAGGGTTGCATTCATCCGCTACGGGGTGAGCAGCTTCACGAACGGGTCAATGTCGAAGTTGTCGACCTGGCCGTCGCCGTTGCAGTCCGCGTTCATGACGTTGCACGCCCGATACGCCGCGTGATACGCGGACGGGTTCGTCAGGGCGAGCACGAACGGGTCGATGTCGAAGTTATTCACCACGCCGTCGCAGTTCAGGTCGCCCGGCTTCCACGGCAGCGTCGCCCAGTTGCTCAGGAACTGCACGGCGGGCAGCATCTCCTCGCCCGAAGGGATGATCTCCGCCGGCGGGAGGATGAAGCTCGTGCCCCGCAGCTCCATCGTGTGCGCGTAGACGCCCTGGTTGTCGTAGCACCAGTCGACGCTGCACCCGGCCGCCGGATAGATGGTCGTATAGACCGGCCCGTAGCGGAACACCTTGCCGTGCACGGCCTGGATCTTCTGCGCCATCGTCGCGTTGTTCGCATTCAGGACCGCATGGTCCTTCGGCAGATTGGCCGTATACCCATACGGCGACATGATCAGCAGGCCGTAGCTGTGGTAGTCGATGCTGGTCATGAGCTGCGGGTTAGCGATGTAGAAGTCCCGCAGCACCTGATTCTCCGGCTCGGAGAACGCCGCGGTCCCGCGGTAGGTCTCGTTACACGGGTTATTGCTGGACCCCTGGCCACCCCAGCCTACGCCCCAATTGCGGTTGTTGTCCACGCCATAGCAGGTGCCCGGCCGGCGGTTCTTGCGCCACATGCGATCGGGGCCCCAGGTGTATACGTAGCCATCGGCGTTGAAGACCGGGATGAAGAACCACTCCAGCCGGTCGACCAGGGACTTGATGTTCGGGTCCGTGTCGTAGCGATAGACGAGCGCGTCCGCGAGGTACATGACCACCATCGGCGTGATCCACTCGCGCGCGTGCTCGGTGCCAAAGTACAGGACGGCCGGGCTTCCGGCGGGG
>Ga0214473_10003028_pt1 | contig 20533 bp, 14 predicted proteins | sample RVTome_7_FD_203509 | JGI IMG/M metagenome (GOLD analysis project Ga0214473, IMG submission 203509) | Soil microbial communities from uranium-contaminated site in the Upper Colorado River Basin, Wyoming, United States - RVT98D197 | ecosystem: Environmental > Terrestrial > Soil > Contaminated >... | reverse complement strand
GTGAAGACCCTTGGGGAACAGAGAGTGCTTTGGAAGGAAGCGGATCTTCTCCCGTACGCAAAGGACACATACAGAATCAGGTTTGATGAAGAGTTCAAGTATCTCCCTGATGCGGTGGTCTTCCCAGATACTACGACCGATGTCCAGAAGGTAGTTCAAATAGCTGCCGAAATCAAGGTGCCGATCATCCCGAAGGGCGGAGGATCAAACCGGACAGGGATGCTGGTCCCCATCCATGGCGGGATCGTTGTAGACACGATAAGGATGAATCGCATAGTCGAAATCAGCGCACCCAACCTCTATGTAACAGTCCAGCCAGGCATCACCCTCAAGGAGCTAGAGGAACGCCTTTTCGAGCATGGTCTCGCACTCAACCAGGAGCAGGGCTCACTCAGGATCGCCACAGTCGGCGGGTCTATTGCCACCTCCGGATTCAGCAGGAAGCATCAGAAGTACGGGACCATCGCGGACAGGATCATGTCCCTCGAGGTGGTCCTTGCGGATGGGAGCATCCTCCGGACCGGCCCCAAGATCCTCTACACATCCACTGGTTATCGAATCCATCAGTTGTTCATAGCCTCTGAAGGGACTCTCGGGGTCATAACGGAGGCCACGCTCAGAGTCGAACCGCTACCCGAGGCCAGGGATGCGGTCATGGCGTTCTATGACGATTTCTGGAAATCGATCGAGGCCGCAAAGAGACTCATGGGCTCTGGCGTCACGTTCGCTGCAAGCGAGGCATTCGAGGTCGAGGACGCTGAGCCTTATGGAGGACCGAAGGATGAGACCTCGATATTCTACGTGCTCCTCGAGGGAACGAAGGGCGAGGTGGAGGCCGAGACCGCCTTCGTCAGCAGGATAATGAAGGAAACGGGCGGCGTGATGTCAAGTCCCGAGGATGCCATGAAGTTCGTCAACAGATACACGAGCCAATGGTGTGGCGCAAGGGCGATGACTGGCTTTGAGGACGCTCTCACGACATATGTCCCAATGGAGCGCATGCGCGAGTTCTACGACAAGCTCTGGAACGACATCATGCCAAGGCACGGTACAGGGCCGCTGCCCGGAGAGAAGTATTCGTTGGACGTTGGTCGATACAGGATAATGGCGGGCAGGTTCTTCCTTCCGAAAGGCGAGGGAGGATGGGAGAAGTATCAGGAGCTTCTGAGGGACATCGCGAAGCTGACAACCAGCCTCGGCGGGTCAATATCGAGCTGTCACGGGGTCGGGATAGAACATAAGAACAACCTCGACCTCGAGTACTCTGAAGTTGCACTTGACACGATGAGGGCCATCAAGAAAGCTCTTGATCCTGACAACATCATGAACCCCGGAAAGAAGCTCCCGGACAAGAAGTGATATCATGCAGATGGAGTGGAAGAAGGCTATCACGCGGTTCTTATTGAACAACCTAGGTCAGATGGACCAGGAAGACGTGGAGGTATGGCTCAATGATGAGTTCGACCTCGCCCCATTGTTGGAGCCTCCGCTCAAGGCGCAGGCGCAGCATAGGGATCACATCATGAGGGAGCTCCATCAGATCAGTCCGGCCGAGGTATTCGATCGGTTCCAGAAGGAGCACCCGGAACTCGTTTTCCCGGACAGGGACAAGGCCGTCGTCAAGATCGGGAGGGAACTCGAATCGCTCAAAGGTATCTTGCGTTCGCTCTGATTGTCGGCATGTGCACCTCGTAGCATCAATGTCTAGAACCCGAACAGGTTCGGGGCTCGTGCCTTCTATCATCTCCGTTTCTTGATTCACGGAAGGTGGCCTAAGTGAGAGCAAGGATGGCATACGCCAGCAAGAAGAACGATAAGAAGAAGATGAAACAAGCATGTCCAGAGTGCGGCAAGGACATCCACGATCCCGACTGCGCCTACTACCAAAAGGGTTAGTCCATATCTCTGTAAATGCTACTCTGCCAGCGCGCCCCTTGTGGTGCGGATTGCTGGCAGGCGTCCAATTTTCTCGGAGTCATCGTACTTCTTTCGAAGTCTACCCTCTGTATCTGCAAAACCGTTAATATCGGGTACTTTTATGGTTGTCTCCGAGTCCAATGGTAGAAACCTCATGCTCGTCAACGACGGGGTCAACGGCGCCTAGTCAGGATTACGCACAGCCCGGTTGGCAGCAGAGGTATTCTGAGAAGATACGGACCCCCGAGCAAGCCGTTTCGACGATCCGCAGGGGAGATAAGGTTTTCATCGGCTCGGGTGCCGCAGAACCTCAGATCCTTGTCAAGGCACTAATCGAGACTTCCGGCAGGCTTGCGGACACAAGGATCATGCACATCATGACCCTCGGGGTCGCTCCCTATACTGAGGAGAAGTTCACAGATCAGTTCAGGCACAACGCGTTCTTCATAGGAACCAACACGAGGCAGGCAGTAGCGGAGGGCAGGGCCGACTACACACCTGTGTTCCTTTCGGAGATTCCAGCGCTTTTCAAAACTGGCCAGGCTCCCGTCGATGTCGCTCTGATTCAAGTGTCTCCCCCTGATAAGCATGGATTCTGCAGCTACGGCGTCTCGACCGATGTTGTCAAGTCCGCCTCAGAAGCCGCGACGAAAGTGATTGCGGAGATAAACCCGAAGATGCCCCGCGCGCTTGGGGACTGTTTCATCAACATGGACGATATCGACATCGCGGTCCCTGTGGATGTTCCATTGCTGTACTCTGTCAGGGAACGTGCGGATGATGTTGCCAGGCGGATAGGCCGGAACATCGCGAGCCTGATCGAGGACGGCTCGACCCTGCAAATGGGCATAGGGACGATTCCCGATTCGGTCCTGCACTATCTCACCGACAAGAAGGACCTCGGGATTCACACCGAGATGTTCTCCGACGGATTCATGGAGCTGGTCGACAAGGGCGTCATAAACAACTCCAAGAAGACCCTGCACCAAGGAAAGACGGTAGCTTCATTCTGCATAGGGACTCAGAAACTCTACGATTACATCGACAACAATCCATCCGTGGAGTTCCACCCGACAGAGTACACAAACGATCCCTTCGTCGTGTGCAAGAACGACAACATGTGTGCGATCAATTCGGCAATCGAGGTCGACTTGTCAGGCCAGGTATGCGCCGACTCCCTCGGCGCGATGTTCTACTCAGGCATCGGCGGCCAGCTTGATTTCTTCAGAGGAGCTGCAAGGTCCAAAGGCGGCAAACCCATAATCGCAATGCCCTCAACGGCAAAGAACGACACTATATCGAGGATATCTGTGAACCTGAAGGAAGGCGCTGGCGTCGTGACGACAAGGGGCGATGTCCACTATGTCGTCACCGAGTGGGGCGTTGCATACCTGCACGGCAAGAACATACGCGAGCGCGCGATGGCGCTCATAGGGATCGCCCACCCCAAGTTCAGGAAGAAGCTTCTCGAAGGAGCGAAGAAACTGAACTACATCTACAAGGACCAGATCATTGGCCCTGAGGAGTCCGTCTATCCAGAGGACCTCGAAACCGTCATGACGACCAAGGACGGTTCTGAACTCATTGTCAGGCCGGTTAGGCCGACGGACGAGGAGATGCTCAGCGACATGTTCTATGATCTGAGCGATCAGACAATCATCAACAGATTCTTCAGCATGCTGAAGTCGATGCCACACAGGAAGCTCCAGCAGTTCTGCTGCATTGACTATCAGGGAGTGATGTCATTGGTGGCGATATCGGGTTCGGGCCCGAGTCAGAAGGTAGTGGGCCTGGGCAGCTATCACCTCAGCCCCGCGACGCACAGGGCTGAAATCGCATTCCTGGTCGCGGACGCCTGGCAGGGCAAGGGCATCGGCACATACATGATGCAGGCCCTCGTCAAGATTGCCCGGGCGAAGAACATCAAAGGTCTGACGGCGGAAGTCATGCGCGACAACGTTGCGATGATCGCCCTTATGCACAAGAGCGGTGTGACGCCGAAATCCACTCCGGTAGATGGGTCATATCTGTTCGTGATGGACTTCTAGCAGGATTATCTACCCGGTTGCGGATTATGGGCCGGGGACATCTACATTGATGCTAGGAGCCCACATCTCTATTGGCGGGGGCATTGGCGAGGCGCCCGAACGAGGGCGAAAGCTCTCATGCGACTGCATGCAGATCTTCTCCAAGAACCAGATGCAGTGGATGTCCAACCCGATCGACCTCGACGAGGCTGAGAAGTTCAAGCAGAATTCTAAGGAGTTTGGAATCAAGGAGACGGTGATTCATGACTCCTATCTCATCAACCTGGGGAGCCCCGACAAGGCTTTGCTGAAGCGATCTAGAGAGGCCTTCCTCGACGAGATGGTAAGGGCGAGACATCTTGGAATTCGTTATCTCATATTCCATCCCGGAGCTCACATGGGTGCGGGCGAGCAGGCAGGATTGAAGAAGGTCGCAGAATCCATGAACTGGGCGCGCTCCGAGTTCGGTTCGGGAGATGTCCAGCTGCTCATCGAGATCACAGCCGGCCAGGGAAGCCTGCTCGGGCACTCCTTCGACCAGCTGAAGCGGATCATCGATCTTCAGGTGGACCCGAAGAACGTAGGAGTCTGTTTCGACACCTGTCACGCATACGCTGCCGGGTACGACATCAAGACGAAGGCGGGATATGAGAGAACCTTTGAGCTGTTCGATGAAACGCTCGATATCGAATTCATCAAGGCCATGCACCTCAACGATTCAAAAGGCAAGCAGGGGTCTCACCTGGACAGGCACGAGCAGATAGGCAAAGGCTTCATCGGTCTTGAGGGTTTCAAGAACTTCATGAACGACAGAAGGTTCGAGGACATACCGATGGTGCTGGAGACTCCGCTCGGGGACAAGGAGTACAAGAAGGAACTCAAGATTCTTAGGTCCTTAATCAAGAAATGATGAGACCCGCCTGCTCAACTACCTTCAAGTCGCCAGGCGGCATTATGCTCTGGATCTCCTCAATTGGCACGTTGAAGATCTCTGCGATCTGCTTCGAGAATGCGTTTCTCTCCCTTTCCCCCGGCCTGATTACCGCGAACTTCTTGCTATGCGCTTTGATCGCGCTTTCGGGGCCGCACATGATCTTCCTGTGCCCCTCGAATTCGATCTCTCCGATCCCCAGCTTGATCTCCAGTTTGCCAGAGTAGTTCCTCTTTCCGCGGATCACAAACGCACCCTTGGGTAGATACTCTCCTGTCTGGGGTGTCTTGCTCACCTGTTCCGGCAGGACCCAGTATCCGGCGGCTGAGCCGATCTTGGCGTTCCATGCCTTCGATGTCGCTACTGCGAACTCGCAGGCTTCGAAAAGGGTCTTGTCCGTCACACCTTCATTCATCTTCACGACCACGCTGGGCGCCCCGTGGACATCGGCGTGGGCGTATCTGTCGCCGGGCTCGAGGTGCTTCTTGACAAGTGTGTCGTTGCTCTTCGCATCCTTGCCTCCCAGCACGATTGCTCCTTCGCTAGATACAAACCACCTGAACCTTTCGAACCAGAACTTCTTTGTCGGTTGACGCGTCGCCCTTGCTGGCTCCTCCGCCTTCGCTATTCCTCTCTCCTGTTCTGATATCTCTTTCTTAGCGCTCTCCAAAGCGGCAAGAACGCCCTCTAGTTTCCTGCGCGCCCGCTTCGAGCCCTCGTAGTATCTCTGGGCGTTAGATTGCACGCTTCCCTTGACATCAAGCTCCAGCTCGATGTTCTTAACACGGACTTTGAGAAGGCTCAGTCTTGGATTGAATCCGATGAAATCGGGAATCTCCGTCATGTCCTTCGATTCAAGCATGATGTCTTTCGCCTCGGAGAGGATCTTTGCCACCTCTGCATAGCTTGCGAACACGAAGTCTCCAGTTATCTGCGTCTCCCTGGCCTCATCCTGGAGTGTCCTGACGGCGGCCTCTTGCTGCGCTAGTTTTCTCTTCAGCCTGTCGAGTTCCAGAATAGTTTCCTTCGGTTTTTCCTTCTTGGTCTTTGGAACCCTTGGTATGTAGCTCTCGATCGCCTCAGAGAAAGTGGCGAACTCCTCATGTTCCAGTCGCTCATAGATTTTCATCCTTACCGGAACCACGTCCTCGACCACGCCGCCTTTCAACACAATGAATCCCTTTCTCAACGAGGCTATCTCCTCAGCGAATGAGGCAATCGTTCTCAATATGTTCTCGGCGTCTTCGAGCGTCGCCTCTCCGGCTCTCTTCAACCGGTCCACACCTGCTCTGCTGCAGATCTCCTCGCTGTACCTGCCGCCAGTGTTCAGTTTGGTTGCCAGTGTCCTGACTATGTCAGTGTCCGAGTTCCTGAAGATGTCCAGGAGCTCTTCGCGTGTCAGCAGAGCCGGATCGGGCACGGGCGGAGGAAACAAGAATCCCTGCTTCGCTCTCACATCCCTGTGCTTCCACGTATGGGTGGTGAGTGGCTGGACGATGACCCCACCCTTGACCAGAATGATGTTCCCGTCTGCGAACATCTCCAGGACAAGGTCGAACTTCTCCTCTTTCTCGAGGGACATGACCGCGATCCTGTCAAAACCCTGCTGTCTGATGGCCAGGATCCTCGCATTGGATATCCTCTTCCTGAGCATCATCGCGAAGTCCGAAGGCTGCTGTGGCATGTCCTGTGATTTGTCTGATCGATAGAGCCACTTTCCAATCCAGAAATGAACATATGACTTTCCCTCGCCAGGCAGCCTTATGGCTAGCACAAGGTGGTCCAAGGTCGGGTGATAGACCTTGTCTATGTGACCCCCGACGATGGCCTGGAGCTCCCTCACAGAGGCCATGACGTCGAGACTGCTCTGGGACTCCTTCATGAGCCGGACTAATCCCATGGAGCTCTAATAAAAGATGCTGTCTGGATTCTGCACCAATGCCAGTGCTAATGAGCCAACAACCTTTTAATACGCATGGCAAGATGGCCTTCGCGCTTCAGAGCAACGATGCCACTGTGGCTTAGAGGTATAGCGACGCCTTGGTAAGGCGTAGGTCGAGGGTTCGATTCCCTCCAGTGGCTCTCTAGTCTCTATTCCCCCGCGGCGCTGTCTCCAACTCCTTTCCGGTGTTTGAAAGCACCTCGCCCGGGACATCCACGGTCAACCTTGAAGTACAGCTTCCACATTTCGATTTCTGTCGAGAGTGATTCGAATTGTCTTGGATCGATCCAAAGGTTGACCCGAAGGCAAAGCAGCCTCACCTCAGGAAGTGGGGCAAGTGGTTCAACAAGCAGAGAATCGGTCTCATTCTTGGACCGATGCTATTCCTCATTATCGTCCTGTTGCCGGAACCTCAGTCGATGATCACAGCGGCTGCGGACATGGGAGGCAATATCCCTGACAAGGCTCCCCAAATTGCGCTAGCCACACTTTTCTGGGTCCTGATTTGGTGGGTGTCTGAGTGTGTCCCGCTCGGCGTGGCCGCACTGATTCCTCCGATTGTCTTCTCGATGTCTCAGATACTCAGTTGGAGAACGTCTCTCACGTCTTTCACCGACCCAATCATCTGGATATTCATGGCCGGTTTCGTCTTAGCGGCCGCCTTCAGGAAGTGGGACCTCGACAGGAGGATCGCCGTCCGTCTTGGTTCTCTGTACAAGGGACAGAACCCGATGTTGGCTGCGTTCTTCGTGGCGGCGTTGCCCGTCTTCATACTGACGCTCACTGGTTCCATCACGGCATCCACATCGGTAGTGTTCCCGTTCCTTGTCGCATATCTGTCCATGACGGGTGTGAAGCCTGGCGGCAAGTATAGCGAAGCATGCATGCTTGTGCTCGCACAGGCAGCGACTGCAGGGGCCATGCTTCTGCTGATTAGCACTCCCCCGAACCTGATAGCCAAAAGCACGGTAGAGGAATTCTCTATCCAGGATGTCACATTCCTGGACTGGCTCTTGATTGGAACGCCGCACGCGCTCATAGGCCTCTTCATCACTTGGATCGTCGTGTTCAAGATGCTCAGGCCAGAGGAGAAGGCGGTCAGCGCTGACAGAGCCAAGATGAGTGCGGTGGCGAAGCAGCTCGGGAGGATGAGCCGCGGAGAACTCGTCGTGGCCGGCATGCTCGTACTCGCCGTGACCCTTTGGATATTCCCCTCCGCTGTCAAGGTCGCCGCAACCTACAATCCAAGCCTCGAGCCGCTGGCTGGTGACCTTGCGAAGATCATGCCTGAGGCGATGCCAGCAGTCCTTGTGATTCTGCTCGCGGGACTGCTCAGGATCAAGGGGGAGCCAGTGCTGAAATGGGACGAGATAGCGAAGGGCATCGATTGGAACATTGTGTTCCTGTTCGGGGGAGGCATCGCGCTCGGGCTGGGTCTGGGGGAGAGCGGGTTCGCTGATTGGTTGGGTGGCCAGGTCGCCGCGTCGCTGGGCGAAAACCCGGGCGAGTGGACCATCTTCGCGGTCTCGTGCGCCCTTGGATTCGTTCTGACCTATGCGGCGTCCAACACGGCCGCGGCTATCATATCATGCCCAATCGCCGCGACATTGGCGATTGGAGCCAACGTGTCGGTGATACCGCCGATCATAGGCGCCGCCCTAGCATGTTCGATATCGAGCGCCATACCATCCACGACTCCGCCCATGGCCATAGTTTACAGTTCGGGCTATGTGAAGATCTGGACCATGTTCAAGGTCGGGATTGTCTCCGATCTCCTGCGTCTTGGCGCTTTGGTGCTCATCGGCCCTCTATTGACAGGGCTCGTGTACGGGTGATGAACCGCTGGCGCGCAGGCAGGAGTGCATGCCCGGGTGCGCGCGCGTGCGTGACCGTCCCCCTCCCTCCGCGTCTATTATATAGTATGTGGTCACACGTATGATTGGGATGCACTATGCCGGACAGTTTGATAAGGAGTGCTCTCAGCGGAGCTTCCGCCGGGAATACGTCTAGCGAGCCACAGCCTGAGCAGCAGAGAACAGCAGAGGACATGGAGATCGAGAAGATCGCTAGCCAGCTCGATGTCTGCATCAAACTTGTCGGATGCGGAGGCGCCGGATGCAACACGGTGAACCGATGCATGGAAGACGGTTTGTCAGGCATCCAGATGCTTGCAATCAACACTGATGCGAAGCATCTGCTCACGGTCAAGTCACCAAAGAAGATACTCATAGGGAAGGTAACCACACGCGGCCTAGGCGCGGGCGCCATGCCAGAGGTCGGCGAAAAGGCCGCCATGGAGAACGAACTGGACATCAAGGAGTGGCTGAAGGGATCGCAGATAGTCTTCATCACGGCAGGCATGGGCGGAGGCACAGGCACCAGCAGCTCATTCGTTGTCGGCAGGGTTTCCAAGGAGTCGCGGGCGCTGACGATAGGTGTCGTCACTTTGCCATTCAGATCCGAGGGTGAGCTGAGGATGGAGAACGCCATGGCAGGTCTGTCCAAGCTAGCCAAGGTGTGCGACACGACCATAGTGATTCCGAACGACACGCTGCTCGAACTGGTTCCAAACTTGCCGGTCCAGGCAGCGTTCAAGGTCGCGGACGAGCTTCTGCTTCAGACGATCAAGGGCCTCACGGATATGCTGACGCATGCCGGTCTTGTCAATGTCGACTACGCCGATTTGAACACCATACTGAACGAAGGCGGTGTCTCACTGATCGGGGTTGGCGATGCAGCTGGTAAGCCCATGGAGAGGATCGAGGACGCGGTCGAGGAGGCCCTGAACTCCCCGCTTCTTGGGAAGATCGACCTCAAGGACGCAAGAGGCGCTTTGATCAGGGTGGTCGGCGGTCCTGACATGAATATCGAAGAGGCAGCGAAGGCAGCTGAGATCATAACCGGCAGGATCAAGCCAGAGGCGAGGCTCATCTGGGGATGCTCGGTCGAACCCGAGATGGCTGGCAAGGTAAAGATAATGCTAATAGTCACGGGCGCGCGATCACAGTACGTCATGCTCAGAGACGGGGACGTCCCAATCATCGAGCGGACGGCCGAGGACTACCGGGGCAATGTGAACGTTCCGCCATCGATACACCAAGATGAGGATCTAGGGCTGTTCGTGCGTTGAGTCCATGGCTGCCGCTAGAGCCCGAGCAGTAGATTGGCTACCGCTCCCATCGCAAGAGCGAGAGACATAGATGCAGCTGCAACCATCAGCGTGCTCTTGACCCCGAACTCCTTCAACATCACAGCGAAGGCCGCGAGGCATGGCATGAACACCGCCATGACGAGCGCGAAGACGAACATCTGGCGGTCGGCCAGGACAAGGGATAGGTCGCTGGTCCCCTGCAGCACGATGAGCATCTGCAAAGCCATCTCCTTTCTCAGGATTCCGAACACGAGCGCGACTGCCGTGAAAGCAGGAAGCCCGAGGACGGTCATCATGAAGGGCTCTGCGGGCTCCAGGATCCTCTGAAGAATGTCTAGCGCCATCAGTATCTCCAGGACGATGCTGCCTGCGAGAAGGAGCGGGAACGCGATGGTCAGGAACTCCTTCAGCCGGATATAGGTCTTGACAACAGTTTGCTTCGCGGACGGCCACCTCAAGTCCGGGATCTCGACGCACATACCGCTGGGCTCGAATTTGATTGTGCGGTGAAGGAACAGACCTAGGATCACCAGTGTCCCCATCAGTATGACGTATATCAGAAGCGCCCAGAGGGCGCCCGCGAATTTCCCGACGGAGCCGACAATTATCGCTGTCTGAGCGGAGCACGGGACGGCGATTGTTATCAGGACTGCTAGGATGAGCCTCTCCCTCCTGGATCCCATTGTCCTCGTGGCCAGTATCGCAGGCACATTGCACCCGAACCCGACGACCATGGGGATGACGGCCCTTCCGTGGAGGCCGAGTCTGTGCATTACGCCGTCGAGCAGGGAGACCACGCGGACTAGATATCCACTGTCCTCTAGGATCGACAGCATGACATAGAACACCAAGATGTATGGGATCACCAGAGCGAGCATGGCCTCGATGCTCAGAGACACCCCTTCGGTGATCCCCGAGGCGATGTCGTTGTTCATCCCTGAAGCCAGGTCGTGGAAGTAGACCCTTCCCGTTTGGTCGTAAGCCCCCACAAGCACGCCCTCGATGAATCCGCCACCAAACACGAGCGTGATGAAGACCAGAGCCAGGACTCCGATGAGTATCGGCAGTCCAGTGGCTGGCCTCAGCGTCAAATCGGTCGCGAGGCTCTTCTTCTTTTTCGATGTCGCTGCCGTCCCGATTACCTCTTCGGCAATGCGACCGGCCTCTCCAAATCTATCCCTCTGAATGTGTACGACGACGTCCTCCCCGTGGCTCGCGGTGAACTCCTCCCTCAACCGCCGGGCGATGGCTGCCACCTCTGGGGAGGCTCTTGAAACAACGTTGGAGTCTCCTGCGAGCAGTCTCACGGCCACCGCTCTCAAAGGAGACTCCCATTCATCCTCTCTAAGCTCTTTCTCGAGCTGGGCGATCATCGACTCGATGTGCGAATCGTATCTGACCTTGAACTTGCTCTTTCGACGCATCTGGACCGCGGTGTAGAGAAGCGAATCGATTCCATCGCCCTTCGTGGCAACCGTTGGAATGACGGGCATCATGAGGATGCGCTCGAGTCGCTCAACATCTATTGCCAGCTTGCTCTTGTGGACAATGTCGTACATGTTCAGGGCGGCGACCACGTTGTACCCAGACTCTATCAGCTCGAAGAGAAAGACAAGATTGCGTTCGAGCCTGGTCGCGTCGAGAACGGCTATGACGGTGTCGGGCCGGTGCTCATACAACAGCTTGGTGGCAACTCGTTCTTCGTCTGTGTTCCCGGCAAGTGAATAGGTTCCGGGGAGGTCTACCACGGTCACGGTCATGCCCATGAACTTGGCCTTGCCCTCCTCGTACTCGATCGTCGTGCCAGGGTAGTTTGCGCTTACAACGCCAACGCCAGTTAGCTTGCTGAAGATGAGGCTCTTCCCTACATTGGGGTTCCCGGCAAGGGCGATCTCCAAGAGTTCTGCCTCCTCAGCTGGCTCTCATTACGTGAAGCACGTCCCCTCTGTCGCGCGCGATCGCGACTTTCGTGCCTTTTAGACTAACGATTATGGGCCCGCCCATTGGGACCCTCTTCTCAACGGTGAGCTCGGAGCCGGGGACGAATCCCATCGAAAGCATCGAGCACAGTTCGTCCTGATCTCTAGACACGAGGTGCGAGACCACCGCCTTCTCCCCCTCTTTGACCTGAGATAGTGGGACGTCCTTGCTTGTACACTTGTCACAGGTTATTGACTTCTCGCACCTGGGTATCTTCTTCCCATCTGGGCACTCTGCAGGATGGTGCATCATCCTGCACAGGTTGTGTTCTGCCTCGTCTGTGAGCACATGCTCCATCTTGCATGCCTGCTCGTGGGTCGACCGTCCGGTTATTCCGACGAAATCTGCTAAGAACCGTTCCAGGAGCCTATGCTTCCTTAGGACCTTGGTTGCTATCTTCCGGCCTTTGGGTTTGAGCTCTACGCCTTTGTATGGCATGTGTTTGACATATCCCATCTCTGAGAGCTTGTGCAACATCTCTGTGACGCTGGCCGGAGCGATATCCAATGCCGAGGCTATGTCCGTGGTCTTCGCGGTGCCTCCTTCTTCGGTCAGTTTGTATATGATCTTCAGGTACTGTTCCGTGACTTCTGCAACCATCGTCAACGAGTTAGGTCAACCTAAACTATAAACGTTTCTCCACACTCGGGCTTCGGGTCCAGCCTAGAAGGCCTTTTCCATGTAGTCCTTCAGAATTCTAATGGCCCCCGCTGGTGCAACGTTCTTGGGGCAGACTTTGACACAGTTGTAGATGAACTCGCAACCAGGCACTCCGTCGTCCTGCTCCACAAGCGAGAGCCGCTCCTTCTTGTTCATCACCCTACTATCGTCTACAAACCGCAGAGACCATGAGAGGGCCGCGGGACCGTGGTACTGCGTATTCTTCTCGCAGACGGGGCAAGCGCCGAAGCAGCACGCGCACAAGATGCAATTGGCGTACTTCTCGACCTTTCCCACCTCGAGTGGCGTCATGTGGGAATAGCTCTTCGCATCTTCCAGCGTCTCCATCCACGGTTTCACCTTCATGTAGTGCTCGTAGAACCTGTCCATGTCAACGATGAGGTCCTTCAGGATGGGCATATTCGGCAACGGCTGGATGAGAATTTCCGAGCTCCTGTCCCAATCCGTCTCCTTCTCGAGCCCTTCGAAGGGTCGCAGCCCGATTGGCTTCTTCGTTTCCAATCCGAGCACCTGGGTCCTGCAAGCAAGCCTGGGCTCACGGTTGATTGTTATTGCGCAGCTTCCGCAGACGGCTCCTCTGCAGGAGTACCTGAAAGCCAGGCTATCGTCGTATTTCTCCTGGATCGCGAACAGGGCGTCGAGGACAGACATCCCGGAGCTGGGCTGTACCTCGTAAGTCGCGTACTTACCATCCTTCCCCCCCTTCCCGGAACGCCAGACCTTGAACCTCATCAATAAGCCCTCTCCTTGACTGGGAACCTTCCCAGGCGCACAGGCGCATATGAGAGTTCCATCTTGCCATCACTCAGCTTCACGGCCGAGTGTTTCAGGAACCTGGAGTCGTTTCTCTTTGGGAAATCAGTTCTGAAATGGGAGCCTCTGCTCTCCTCCCTGGCCAAGGCTCCCGCCGCAACCGTCTCCGCCACGAGAAGCATGTTCTCAAGCTCCAAGTAGCTGACCACTGCCTGGTTGAACTCTCGCCCTGAATCGTGGATCCCGGCATTGCGGAATCTATTCTTGAGCGCGGAAAGCCTCTCAATCCCACTCTTCATCGTGCTCGCGTCCCTGAATACATGGAAGGTCTCGGTCATCGTCCTCTTCAACTCCGACCGTATCTCCGGGACGGCCTCCTTCTTGTGCCCACTCATGATGTCCTCGAGACGCGATTCCTCAGACCTTCTAGATGGTTCCAGCATCTCATCTGCTGCGGATGTGCCATGGGCCGTCCTTGCGGCTGTCTCTCCAGCTATCTTGCCGAACACGAGGGTTTCTAGGAGCGAGTTGCCTCCCAGTCTGTTGGCCCCGTGGACGCTCACGCATGAGCTCTCACCGGCGCTTAGGAGTTTCCTCAACGAGGTCGTACAGTCATTGTTCACCGCGATGCCTCCCATGGAATAATGCTGACCTGGCTGGATAGGGACGGGATCGGTGGTTGGATCGACGCCGGCGAAGTCTATGGAAATCTCCCTAATCCCCGGAAGCCTGGTCTTGATCCTTTTCTCTCCGAGGTGCTTGAGGATGAGATCCACATGGTCCCCTCCGATGCCTCTCCCTTGATCGATCTCCGTCTGAATGGCCCTCGCGACAATGTCCCTCGGAGCTAGCTCCATCGCATCCTTGGCATACTTGGCCATGAACCGTTCGCCTTCTGAGTTAACCAGATGACCGCCCTCGCCCCTCGCGGCCTCTGAAATCAGGATGTTGGTCCCTAGAAGCGTGGTCGGATGGAACTGGATGAACTCCATGTCCATGAGCGGTGCGCCCGCAATGAACGCGAGGGCTGCTCCATCGCCGGTGTTGATGTGCGCATTGGTTGATTTGGAGTATATCCTGCCGTAGCCTCCGGTCGCAATCACAACCGCCTTGGCCTTGAATGCGACCAATTCTCCTGTGTGCACATGATATGCGATCAGTCCCGCCACGCTGCCATGCTCCACCACCAGTCTGGTCACGAACCACTCGTCGAAGACCCTCAATCCAGATCGAACGGACTGTTGATACAGTCCGTGCAGGAGGCTGTGTCCGGTCCTGTCAGCAGCATAGCAGGTCCTCGGATATCCGGCTCCTCCGAAAGGCCTCTGGGCGATCATGCCGTCTTCGGTCCTTGAGAACAGTACTCCGAACTCGTCCATCTCCATGATCATGTCCGGCGCTCCCTTGCACAGGATGTCGACCGCGTCCTGGTCGGCCAGATAGTCGCTCCCCTTCACGGTGTCGAACGCATGCGCTTCCCAGGAATCCGATGCTGAGAGTGCCGCGTTAATGCCCCCTTGAGCAGCCCCCGAATGCGAACGGATGGGATGCACCTTGGAGATTAGGGCGACCTCGCAAGACCTCTGAGCCTCAAGAGAAGCCCGGAGCCCCGCCAGCCCTCCTCCAACAACAACGACATCGAACTCGAACATCCAGCGCCTCCTTGGGAGCTGTCACGCCAACATTACTTTCTCTTCGAATCGAGGTACTTCTTGAAAGGATAGGTTTTCAACTTTATGGCCGTCTCGCCCACGGGTGGGTACTCCTCGTTGTACTCCTTCTTGGCCAATGCGAGTGCCTTCTTGTCGAGGCCCACCGCTTTCATTCCATAGGTCTGTACGAGCCATGTATCGAAATCAAACCTCAATCTACCACCGGCCACATACGGGCGGTCATTGGCCTTAAAGCTAGCCCCAAATGGCGAGGAAAGGTTTCAGACTCAATGCCGCATGCCTGAACGCTCGTCAGCATCGAGAGGGCACATGTGGTCCTCGGCAAACAGGTCACCGGTCCTCCCGAACGCCCTGGCACGGCAGCCGCCGCACATCTCTCTCTGGGAACAGTCGTGGCAGATGCCTTTCAGATTGTCTCGGTTCCTCAGGTCCTTGAAGAGCTCAGAGCCATCCCAGATCTGCTCGGGCGTCTTTTCTCTCAAGTTCCCTCCGCTTAGGGGCACAAATGCGCAAGGCCAGACATCTCCGTTCGGTTTGATGTAGAACATGCCGTTGCCGCATATGCACCCCCTCAGGACATTGCTCCTCCTCCCGGAATTCCTCTGGACGTTGTGCAGAGCCCAATACTCCGGAAGCCCGACTGGTGCAATTACAGGGTGGATATTCTTCTGCAGCCTGCCCGCGAGGAGTATCTCCTCGCGGAACTCCTCCACGCTCAACTCCAGCTCCGAACTCTCGAGTCCTCTTCCAGTTGGAATGAATTGGTAGAGCAGTATCACATGAGCCCTCAGGTCGTCCGCGAAACTGATTATGTCCGGGATCTCGTCCTTGTTGATCTTCGACGCTGTGATGTTTATCTGGATGTACATTCCCTCGGCAGCGGCGTTCGCAATCCCTTCCTTGGCGAGCTTGAGAGCACCTTCCTTCTTGCGGAAAGAATCATGGACTTCGTCCTTGGTCGAGTCGATGCTGGCCGCGATGCCGAGCGTGCCCGCCTTCTTGAGTCTATCGGCGACTGTGGCCGTAATGAGAGTGGCGTTGGTGGCGATGATCGGATAGAATCCCCGCCTCTTCGCGTGCGCGATCAGCTCGAATAGATCCTCACGAACCAGCGGCTCCCCTCCAGAGAAGATCAGGCTCTTGAAATCTGAGACTTGTGACAATGGGTCAATGACTCTGGTTTTGCCCTCCTCAGTTGTGAGCTCGTCCGCGCAGTCGACTTTGCCCGCGCGCGCGTGGCAGTGATCGCACTCCAAGTTACACTTCGCCGTCACTTCCCACACTGGGTGCACTGGGTATCCGAAGCACCCCACGCCTTGGCAGCCCGCTGCAATCTGGAAGATCTTGTTGGCCTGCGTCGTCCACCAGGGGAGCTTGGTCCAGCCAGTGAGCCTTCTGATCAGCAGGGCGCTCTTCAACTGCTTCAAGAGTAGCGATGGAGGGTCGTAGAAGGGCTTGACGATCTTATCGTTCAAACGATTTCACCATAGCAGGACGACAGGTATGAACAACAGTGATGACAGCAGGTTCACGAAAAGGGTTGCGCCTGAGATCTTCATCTGTGACTTCGGGACCGCATATCCGCCCCTCAGCGTCAGTACAACTGCCATGACGGACAAGATGAGGACCGGCAAGCCCATCACCGCAATCCAGTAGCTGATCCCGACTAGCACGCTGGCAACCATCATAGGATAGATCAGCATCATCGCTGCAACGTATACCATGGACCCTCTCTTCAGCCCGAGGCGCACTATCAGATTCTTCTTGTTGACGGCCTTGTCCGCTTCGTAGTCAGGGAACTCGTTCGCAACTATCACGCAGAAGACGCCCAATGATGCCGGTATCGCCACGAGGATCATGTCCGTCTCAAAGACGCCAGATACCAGGTAGTACCCGCTCGTCAAAGCCAGGACTCCATAGCATCCGCCGATCGTAATCTCGCCGATGCCCTGGTACGCCCACTGGAACGGGGGATGAGAATAGAAGACGCCACAGAAGGCTCCGAACAATGCGAGCGGCAGGAGGAGCGGATATTCTTCAAAGTAGAGGAGCAGATAGAGTGCTGCAATCCCAGCGAGGATCGCCACGGCTGAGAATCCTGCCATCTTTGCAACAGGCCTGTCTACCATGTTATCTGGTAGCGCCCTGCTTCCGCCCGAGAATGCGATGTAGCTCCTGTTGATGACATCGCCCTCATAATCGAAGTACTCGTTGAAGTAGTAGGTCGCCAGCATGATGAACACTATCCCCGCGATAGACATCCAGACCAGTCCCCATTCTGGGTGGAATCCCCCGCCGAGAGCGATTACAATGCCCGTCACCAGTGCAGCCAGACCCGGTGACAGGAACGGGATCCTTGAAAGAACCAAGAACCCCTTCACTGAGCTCGCCTCTTCCCTTGTGTCTTTCGGCGCCCGATCCATTTCGTTCTTCGGCTTCATCAGGGACATGCATGCGGTCTTTGGTTAAAACACTATTTTTCCACCATTGTTCGAACGCCCTCACTGGCAGAGGGGGAAAATCGCGCTACTTCAGAACGCATTGGAGTGAGCCAGCACCGAGGCATCCATCTTATCCATATTTATAGCGTAGATGAGTTCCTTTGCCGGGGGACGAAACAGCTGTTGATGTCGAGCCCATATCATAGGGATAGTATGAGCGCAAGGGCTGTTGCGCTGCTGCTTTGCATAGTGATGGTGTCATCGGCGATCCCGCTGTTTGCCATTATGGTGACACGCGGGACTCACGACGCAATCCTGATTGCACCTATTCAGGACGATGCCAATGACTTCGCAAGGTACATCCAAGTGAACAATTTCAGGTTCGATCCGTTGGTGGAATCGCCCAACGTACCCGATTGGCTGTCCTATGGATCTCCGGATTCCGGCTTTGAGACGTATTACATAGTCCAGTTCAACGGACCTGTGACCGAGCAGATGAAACAAGATCTTGGTTCAACAGGAATGCATGTGCTCTACTACATCAACTACAACGCGTTCATCGTGGCGACGGATGGAAAGGCTCTGGACAAGGCGAAGACACTTGCCAGCTTCAGGTGGGCTGGGGTATTCGAGCCCGCATACAAGCTCAGTCCGCGCTTGTCGGATTCCTACGAGCAGATGCTCTCCCGTGCGGTCGAGCGAAACATGAAGGGCGCGCCCGGTACGATGATTTCCTCCTCTTCAGGAGCGTCCTTCGACGTCTTCTCCAGATCATTAGACGCTTCTCCACTAGGGTTCGGCGCTGATGACAGGTCATCGACAGAGAGGATGTCCAATCCGTACCAGGACATGTCTTTGCCTGAAGAGACGATTTCGAATCCAAGAATAGACGTGCTGGTCACGACCTTCGAAAAGTCCTGGGTAGACGATGTCGTGAGGGCCGTATCTGAATTGGGCGGCTCTGAGATTGTCTATTCGTACAAGTCCTGGGGCACCGTCAGAGCGACAATCGACAAGGACGATCTCACACAACTCGCCAGAGTTACTGGCGTGATGTGGATTGACAGGCAGACCGATGCGCATGTCTTCAACGACATTGCCCGATGGGTTATCCAGAGCGCGGACACGGTGGACTTCGTGACCCCAATTCACGAGCAAGGGATCTGGGGTACCGGCCAAACAGTGACGGTGGGCGACACTGGAATTGACTATGATCATGACGCTTTTAGTGATCCGTTTATCGTCACCCCGGGCCCGAACCACAGGAAGGTCACGGACTACTACGTTCCACCTGGAGCTTTGGGAGACAGTGTGGACAACGGAATCAACCATGGATCACATGTTTCCGGAACAGTCGCGGGTGACGACGGCACATGGCACGTCTACGACGGTGATCCGCGCGGCTTGAACGGAACAGTGGGCCCGCATGACGGCCAAGCCTTCGACGCCAAGCTCCAAGTCCAGGATCTCTCCCAGGACGGTTATGCCGTGGGCACGCCAGCGGATATGCACGACCTGTTTCAGCCTGCTCTGGACAGGGGTTCCTACATTCACACCAACAGCTGGGGCGATTCGGGTAACGACTACATTACTGAGGCGTCTCAGACCGACGATTTCCTCTGGAACAACCAGGACTTCATAGTCCTTTTCGCCGCGGGCAACTCTGGTTCTGGCCTGGGCTCGATTAGCCCATACGCCGCCGCCAAGAACGTCATCGGCGTGGGCGCGACCGAGAACGGCATGCGCATGCAGACCGTGGCCGGCTTCAGCAGCAGAGGTCCCACCTCCGATGGCCGCTTGAAGCCCGACGTCATGGCGCCCGGGAGCGGCACATGGTCAGTGCGCGGCATGGATCCGAGGACGACGCTCAACAACTATTGGCAGCTCAGCGGCACAAGCATGGCAACACCAACGGTCGCGGGCGCTGCGACGCTCGTCCGCCAATACTACATGGACGGGTTCTATCCAACGGGGACGAAGCAGCCCAGCAACAGTTTCGTCCCATCCGCTGCCCTAGTGAAGGCCACCTTGATCAACGGTGCCTCGGAGATGACTGGGACAGGCGCGTACGCCAACAACGAGTTGAAGTACCCCAACGACAACCAGGGTTGGGGCCGAGTGCTCCTTGACGACGCCCTCTTCTTCCAGAACGATCTCAGAGGCGTAGTAGTCGATGACGAGAGGGTCGGGCTCGCTACTGGCGGCTCCGTGAGCTACGAGATGGCCATCGGTGACTCATCGATGCCGGTCGAGGTCACTCTCGTCTGGACGGACTATCCTGGGCTACCGATGTCCTCCCCTGCCCTCGTGAACGACCTCAATCTCGTTGTGACCTCCCCTGGCGGGACCATCTACCGGGGGAACGTGTATCAGGGATACAACCCAGGCGAGTCGACCCCCAATCCGGCCTTGTCCCTATCCGATCATCTGAACAATGTCGAGAGCATCCTCGTGGTGACGAACCCCCAGGTCGGCCTGTGGACGGTCTCTGTCTCCGGCTCAAATGTCCCAATGGGACCACAGCCATATGCCCTGGTCATTTCTGGCGAAATCGTAACCAACAAGGGCGCTGTGAGCCTCGATAAGAACTTCTACAAGTCCTCGGCGACGGTAAGTGTCCGGACCTTGGACATGGGTCTCAACTCTGATCCACTCTCAATCGAGACGGTCACCGTGAACCTGTCCGGTTCGACGGAAACAGTTCCAGAGGTCCTAACGCTCACTGAGACCGGACCCGGCACGGCCATCTTCGCAGGTATCATCCAGTTACAGAACTATGCGATCCCGATCCAAGGGGACGGGCTCCTTCAGGTTCAGAACGGAGACGACATCACCGCTGAGTATTTCGACGATGATGATGGGCTTGGTGGGAGCGGTCCGACCGATGACCGTGCCGTGGTCGACGACGATCCGCCCGTGATATCAGGCGTGGAGGTCATCAACATCAGGTTCAACCGTGCGACCGTTGTCTGGACCACAGACGAGAACTCTAGTTCACTCACAAGGTACGGTGACTCGCCCCCTCCCAGTTCGTCTG
>Ga0214473_10003027_pt1 | contig 20536 bp, 21 predicted proteins | sample RVTome_7_FD_203509 | JGI IMG/M metagenome (GOLD analysis project Ga0214473, IMG submission 203509) | Soil microbial communities from uranium-contaminated site in the Upper Colorado River Basin, Wyoming, United States - RVT98D197 | ecosystem: Environmental > Terrestrial > Soil > Contaminated >... | reverse complement strand
CACGCCTCGGGTTTCTTCTCCCGCACGCCCGAGCGCCTCGAGATGCTCACGGTGCGCTTCGACTCCCAAGGTGTTCTCAAGGACTTCGAATACCGGTACTCCGGGAAGTAGGGCCCAAGCCATTGAACCGCCAATCCCGCCAGGGCCGGGAAGAGTGCGCCAAGAGAGCCTCCTCGGCTACCCCCACCGCTCCGGCCAGTTCACCAGGATCATCCCGCCTGTGACCAGCCCGCCGCCGGTCAGCAGTTCAGGCAATTATGAAGCGCCGGTAGGCAGGGAACCGCATGACCCAGAGGTCGATGGATCTGGACAGCAGCGCCGGGGGGCGGATCGTCACCGGGTCCCCATGCCAGATGACGAGAGCCGCATCGGTGATGACCAGCGCAATACCGATGGAGACGAGCACCTGGCTATGCGTGCGGCCGAGAAGCCTTCGCATGAAGACGCGCTCGGTGACGAACCCGACCGCCAGGCCCGTGAGGGTCCCTACCGCCAGCGCCAGGGGAAAGTTGCCCGTGCCCCGCACCACCGAATAGCCAATGTAGGAGGCGAGGAGGTAGAAGGCCCCGTGGGCCAGGTTGGCGATGTTCATCATCCCGAGGATGAGGGAGAGGCCGGCCGACAGCAGAAAGAGCAACATGCCGTAGGCGACCCCGTTGAGCGTCTGAATGATCCAGAATTGCACCGCCACCCCCTCGCCGGTGCGCCCTACGGTATGAGCACGATCCGGCCCGGTTCCTGCGCCGTGCGAACAGACTCCAGGGCCTCATTCGCGCGAGCCAGTGGCAGCCGTGCGCCCACAATGGGACGCACCCGGCCGGCCAGGATCAGCGCGACGGTCGCCTGCAGGTCCGCCATCGTCGAGGCGCGTGCCCCCAGGATGTCCAACTCGAATGAAACGGCGGGTTGGTAGGGAAGCGGGAACGGCTCTCCGTACCGGTAGCCAACGATGACGTAGCGACAGCCTGCCTTGAGGACCTGGGTCGCCGCCGCGCCCAGACTGGGTGATCCGGCAAAATCGATGACCCCGTCGGCAAAGCGGCCTCGCCGCAGCAGGGCCTCCCAGGCGCCCGGTTCGGCCGTGTCCACACACTCCTCCGCGCCGAGATCACACGCGAGTTGGAGACGCCCTGCGCCCTGGTCCACGGCAACCGCATGGGCCCCTGCGGCCCGGACGAGCTGCACGGCGTGGATGCCCAGACCGCCGCCGGCCCCCAGGAGGATCAGGGTTTGGCCCGCGGCGATGCCCAGACGCGTGTGGAGCGCGTGATACGGAGTCGCGATAGCATCCGCGCAGATCGCGAGGTCTTCGACAGCGGCCGCCGGCGGAAGCGGCACCGCGACACGGGCGGGGACCCGGATGAACTCGGCATACCCCCCGGGCCACTCAAAGCCCAGCCGGCCGGCGGCTTTCCCGCCGGAGAGCGCGAGACAGATGTTGGTTCGCCCAGCCCGGCAGTTCTCACACTCCAGGCAGGGGACGTAGAAGTGCGAGCAGATCTTGTCGCCGACGCGGAACCCGGTCACCTGCGCGCCCACGGCTGTCACGACGCCGGCGATCTCGTGCCCCGGGATGTGCGGGAGGGGAGTCGATCTGACGTGCCCGGCGGCAATCTTCAGATCGGTCGCGCAGACGCCGCAGGCGGAAACGGCAACGATCAGATCCGCTGGACCGCAGGCCGGGTCGGGGGACGTCTCCAGCGTCATAGGTTGATTGAAGGCTCGCAGCACCATCGCCCTCATGTTCTGTCCTACTCGTTCTTTGCGCCCAGGAGCTCGGTGTTCACGGCCGAACGCGGCAGATCGCCGACCAAGATGCGGCGGGCCTCCTCCGCCGCGAGGCGCTGGAGGTCCACGACGGCCTCCTTCGAGAAGTAGGCGACATGCGAGGTCAGGATGACGGTGTCCAGCCGGAGCAAGGGGTGATCTTCCGGTGGAGGCTCCTGGGTCAACACGTCGAGCGCGGCCCCGCCAAGGCGACCTTCTGCGAGGGCCGCAGCCAACGCCGACTCATCGATGATCTCGCCGCGCGCCGTGTTGATCAGCCAGGCGGTCGGTTTCATCCGGGCCAGAGTTTGGGCGTTGAACAGGTGGCGCGTCTCCGGCGTCAAGGGGCAATGAATCGAGATATAATCGGACACGCCCAGCAGCGTGGGGAAATCGAGCGCCTCGATTTCCTGCTCATCCATCACGTGGGGGGGAACCACTGGATCGTAGGCCACGACCCGGGCAGCCAGCGGCTTTACCTTCCGCGCCATCGCCTGGCCGATGCGCCCGAATCCGACCACGCCGACCGTCTGGGAGGCCAGCCGGCGGACGCCCGCCATCGCCGTCGTCCCCCACTGACGCGAGCGGGCGGCGGTATGGGCCGGAATGAGGCGTCGGTTGGCCGCGAGGAGGAGGGCGAGCGCGTGATCCGAGACTTCCTGAATGGCGTAATCGGGCACGTTGGACACCAGGATACCACGGCGGGTCGCCGCGGCGATGTCCACGTTGTCGACCCCAATCCCATAGCGCACGATGGCACGACAGTTTTCCATGCCGGCGATAGCGGGGGCATCCAGGCGATCACGCGTGCCGAGGAGGACGGCACGGGCCTGCGCCAGGGCTGGCTGCCGTTGTTCGGCGCGGAGGGCATTGCCGTCCACCACCTCCGCCAAGCCTGCCAACACTGCCCGCTCGATATCGAGAGAGGCGAAGCGGTGGCCCAGGGCCAACACGGTCACATCAGCGGGCGGCATTCCAGCCTCCATCCACGAAAAGGGTTTGTCCCGTCACAAAATCCGAAGCCTGGCTGGCCAGGAAGAGGCCCGCGCCGACGAGGTCCGAGGGCTGGGCATAGCGGCCCATCGGGATTCGCGCCAGAATCGATTGCATCCGTTCTTGGTTCGCCAGAACCACCTGCCGTGTCGGGGTGACAGTCAGCGTAGGCGCCAGGGCATTCACGCGGACCCCCAGGGGCGCCCATTCCAGGGCCAGGGCTCGCGTGAGGTGGGCCACGCCGGCCTTGGCAATGGCGTAGACGCTCTTGCCGGAGGCGACGCTCTCGCTGTATGTCGACGCGAGGTTAATGATCTTTCCATAGCCCTGCTCGGCCATGGAGCGGCCGAATGCCAAGCAGGCGAAGAACATCCCCTTGAGCCCCGTGTCCATCACCAAGTCCCACTCCTCCTCGACCACGTCGAACGCCAGCTTGGTCAACGGCACCCCCGCCGAGGTGACCAGGATATGGGCGGCCCCCTGCCTCGTCGTCACGGCCTCGGCCAGGCGCTCGACTTGGGCGCACACGCGCACATCGGCCTGGTAGGCGTGCGCCTCGGCACCTGACGCCACGATGGAGGCGACCAGTTCGGCCAGGCGCTCAGGGGCACGGCTGACGAGGGCTAGCCGTGCACCTGCTCCCGCGAACGCCAGGGCGAGGGTCCGCCCGATGCCCTCACTGGCCCCCGTCACGACGGCCAGCCTGCCATTCAGGCTGAATGAGGGAAGGTCTGGTGCCCCACTCAACGTGGCGGTCATCTCAACCTCTCCGAATGACACGTCCCGTCGAGGGGTCAAGGGGGTGGACATCGCGCAGGAGGCGCAGGTCAAAGGGATAGGTGGTGTATACCTCGGGCCCCTCCTCGCGGAGCACCAGGTTGTGCTCGAGGCGGAACCCGGCGACGCCGGGCTTGCCATAGTAGGGCTCATAGTTGGCCACCATCCCCGCTCGCAGCGTCAGGGGGTCATTCTTCGAGGTGACGCTGAAGTGAGGCGGCTCCCACGGGTTGAGCCCGCTGCCGTGTCCCAGTGAACTCAGCACGTACTGCTCGCCGCAGGCCGCCACGACGTCCGCGTTCGTCTTGCCGGGCGCGGTCGCCGCCACCGCACGGTGGAGGGCATCGTAGCAGGCCTGGTGCAGGTCGATCTGCTCCCGAGTGGGCGCGACGTCGCCGCAGATCCAGGTGCGGGTGAAATCGCCGTAGTAGCCGTTGAACACCGCGCCGATGTCGATGATGACCGGATCCCCGAGTCGAATGATGCGATCGGACGTGAACCGGCGGTAGGGGGCCGTGTACGGGCCAGACGCCACGATATTGGAGCACTGCGTCCACTCGCTCCCCATGGCCGTCATCGTCTGCCAGGCGGTCGCCAGCACCTCACATTCGCGCACGCCCGGCTTGAGGACGGCCAGGGCGGCGTGCATCGCCGCTTCAGTCATCGCGTTGGCGATCTTCAGGCAGTGGATCTCGTCCTCGGTCTTGATGATCTTCGCTTTGACGAGGATCTCGTATCCATCCACGAAGCGGCTCTGGGGGAAGGCCTTCTGCAACCCCTCGGCCATGGGGGGCGTGTACATGTCGACGCCGATGGTCTTCCCACTGAGAGACCCGACCAGGCCGCGCAGGCGGTCGGCGAATTCTTTGATCCCGGCGACCTCCCTGAAATTGGCGCGCGGCTGGACTTGCCCCTTGCCCAGCCAGGGCATGCGCGCCTTGCAGTGATCCTCGTCCATCGTGAAGAGGATCGGCGGGGTGTCGGCGCCGACGACCACCGTGGCGTTCCCGATCACGGCGGCTGGCCCGAGGTGGTGCCGATAGGAGGTGAGGTAGCGGGCATCCTCGGTACGAAATACAAAGAGGACATCCGCCTCGGAATCGGCGATGGCGGCCTGGGCCTTTTCCACACGTCGGCGGCGCAGGCGATCAAAATCGATTCGCTGCTCCCAGTCAACACACATCGTGCCGAGTTCATCGTTCATCGCAAGGCCTCCTTGTGTTGTGGCGATTGGATCACGCGACGTACGTTCGCTTCAGGTGCGAAGCAGGCGTCCGCTAGCGGGCCACATAGCGTCCGATGCCGCCCTTCCCGACAATCTGGCCGTCCCGCATGGCCCACTGCCCGCGTACCAGAGTGTGGACCGGCCAGCCTTTGACCTTCCATCCCTCATACAGGGAATAATCGGCGAACGAGAGCAGATCCGCGGCGCGCACGCTGCGCTCGGCCTCCAGGTCAACCAGTGTGAGGTCGGCATCCGCACCCGGCTCCAGCGTCCCCTTCCGAGGGTGGAGGCCGTATAGCCGCGCCGGATTGAGGGAGGTGAGGGCGGCTATGTGCCCCAGCGGGATGCCCCGCCGGTGATGCCCTTCGCTGATCAGGATGGGGAGGAGCATCGCTGTCCCCGGGCATCCCGTGTCCGAGACCCAGACGGAGCCCTGCTTCCGTTCCAGCCTCCGCGGGACGTGGTCGGAGCCGATAGTGTTGACGCTGCCATCGGCCACTCCTCGCCACAGGGCTTCGTTATCCGCACTCGTCCGGAGCGGCGGGCGCATCTTGGCCGCGAGCGGCACGGGCTGGTCGCCGTTCCACGTCAGGTACGAGTGGCAGACTTCGACGAAGACATGGGGATAACGCGTCCGAAAGGCCCGAATCTCATTGAGGCCGGCTGCCGTGGTGAGATGCAACACGTTGAGGCGGCAGCCCGTGGCTTCGGCAAAGAGCATGGCGCGCCGCACGCCTTCGACCTCTGCCAGCACCGGCCGTGATGCCTGCCAGGCCTCCATGTCGTCGCGGCCCTCGGCTTTGAGCCTTGTCCGGACTCGCTGGACCAGCTCGATGTTCTCGCAGTGAGCGATGATGAGCGCATTCGGGTGACGGGCGACCGCCAGGAAACAATCGAACATGAAGCCATCGTCTACCCCCTGAATCTTCATTGGCGCCGCATCTTCGCCGCGGAACGTCAGGTAGTACTTGAACGAGGTGATGCCGAGATCGCGGACATAATGAGCCACCTCGCGCAGCTGCTCCTCCGTCAGCAACACGGCATGAAAGCCAAAATCGATGAGCGAGTGCGCCTCGCCATACTCGCGGTACTGGGCGAACATCGGATCATACGGAACGTTTCGCCGCAGGAAGAACAGGACGGTCGTGACGCCGCCGAGGAGGGCCGAGCGCGACTCGGTGAGGAAGTCCTCCAGCCCGTTGCCGAGGTCCCAATGCGCGTGGGGCTCGATGATACCCGGGAAGACGTGGAGGCGGGTCGCCTCGATCGTCTCGAGGCCTGCGAGGGGAATGGCGGGATCGGTGACCGCGGCAATCTTCCCGTCACGAATACCGAGGGTGCCGGGGGTTGGCGTCTGGCCAGGCCGAACCAGTGTTCCACCACGAATGACGGTGTCGAAGAGAGCTTCTGGCATGGGCCAGCCCCTTTCCCTTCTGCCAGGAGTGCTGGCCAGAGGGATTACGGCATCCGGCCGGCGCGCGCGACGCGACCGAAGAGATCGCGGATCTGATCCGCCGTCTGGCCGCTTCCCAACGCGCAGGCCAGGAGCAAGCGTGCCTTCTGGGCTGGCAGATCGCCCCCTATCAGCAATCCCATCCGCTCCAGGACCCTGGGGCCACTCTGGCCGGCCGCAACGGGCGTCATGCGCCCGGACGGTGAGCGCGTTGTTAGCACCACGGCGATGCCGCGGTCCAACCCCTGCTGGAGGACGGGCAGGAGGACGGGGGGCACCCCGCCGCCGCCCGGGAAGCCTTCGATCACCAGCCCCGCCGCCCCTGCCTCGATCGCCGCTCGCAGAAGCAGGTCGTCCATGTCCATGACCGCCTTGATGACCTCAACGCGGGGCAAGGGGAGGGGCGGGAAAGGGAGAGTCGTGCGGCCGGTGGCGTTGCGATAGAAGAGCACGCCTCCTGCGTCCACCAGCCCCAAGGGGCCGCCCGAGGACATGTACGGGGCCGGACTGTATTTATGGAGCTTCATCGCATCGCGTGCGGCATGGATCTCGCCCGCGAAACAGACCATGACGCCCCGCCCCGACGCCTCCGGCGCCGCGGCGACGCGGATGGCGTCCACCACGTTGTGGGGGCCATCGGGACCGGGGTCCGAAGCGTGGTATGTCGCCCCGGTGAAGACCACCGGCTTGGGGGAATCGAGTGTGAGGTCGCAGAGGTACGCGACTTCCTCCATCACGGCCGTTCCGTGCGTGATGGCGACACCGCGGACCTCGGAATCGGCGAGAAGCCGGGTGAGGTGGACGGTCAGCCGACGCACCGTTTCGAAGCTGACGCTGAAACTCTGTTCACAGCTGAAGTCGGTCGCGCGGACGGTGATGCCGGGGAGACTGAACCGCTCCGGTAGTATGGCCTCAGCCCCGAGCCTGGCAGAGTATCCCTCGCTTCCCTGAAGTGTTGCCGAGATCGTCCCTCCCATGGTCAGAAGGTGGACGACGGAAGACGGGGAACCCGTACCCTGAGACATCGAGGTCTCCCGCGACTTCATGATGAACCGGGATTTCCTCTGCCTGCGCTACCGTGAAGTCGGAAAGGGCAATGGGCGTCGATTGGTTGAACTCTCTCGGGGCTGTCCGGCCCGTGACCTGAGTTCCGCGCCGCGGACACGCAGCGTTACTCCTCCGCGACTCGGCGGTGTGAATCGACAGGGTAAGGAGAGTTCTGTTCGGATGAGAGCGCGGCCAGGAAGAGCCGCCGGCCACGCGTTTTGTGCTCGTCGGTCAACTTAGCAGCCTCCTCTGCTGCCCCTTTCCCGATGAGCTCGAGGAGCCGGCGGTGGTCGGCCTGGGACTGCTCTGCGAGATGTGGGACCAAGGTAAACATCGTTCGTGAGCGGTAGCGATCCGTCTTGTCCCACAGGTCCGTGATCGTCTGGATGAGCAGGGGGTAGGGACAAGCCTCATAGATCGCGAGATGGAAGCGCTTGTTGAGGATACCGAAGCGAGGCATATCGTTATTCTGGAGGGCCATCTCGAGCTCATGCAGCAATTCTTTGAGTACCGCCATTTGCCTGGGAATCATGCGAGGGATGGCTTCCTTTATTGCCAAGGTCTCTAGATGTTCCCGGATTATTAGAACCTGCTCCAGTTCATTGACGGCCAGCTTAGCAACCTGTGGTGGGTGATAGTGCTCCTGTGTGACAAGGCCTTCGGCCATAAGGCGTCTGACGGCGGCCCGCACCGGGATAGCGCTGACCCCGAGGTCTCGAGCGATTTTCGTTTGCACGAGCGTCTCGCCAGCCGCCAGTTCGCCCGAGAGGATAGCCTCCCGGATTCTTTCGTAGGCAAAGTCTTCCTTGGAGGGCGGAGTTGATGCGACCCCCCTTTTGAGCTGAGCGCGAATCATGGATTCATGCCGCTCTTTCAGTTGACATCACAGGCTAGCTTTCTCAAGGACAACTACATTGCCGTTAGGATTCCAAGTAAGTAGACGATAGAATTGATCGAAGAAGCTCTATTGCCCAGACCTCGCCCGCAAGGGTCGCAACAGCACCTACTGCCCGACGCGATCTGAGATAACGCCGACGAACGTCATCGCCCGGAGGGCCGCGAGCGACCGGCGGGCGGGCGCGCCCTAGACGGTTCGGAACCCCTCCATGGGGTTCTACAGCACGCAGATGCATCAGAACCCTATGGCGAGCAAGTCTAGCCGTTGGATATAGGTGCTATTCTGACATCCCGTCAGCCGACAATCCCTCGACTTGCTTGCCAGAAAAAGAACTTCCATCTCACGAAGAATTCGTCTGCGGCCTTCATGCTGGCCGTTCCGAGCGAAATTGACGTAATCTATGGTAACGATTGCAAAGATCTTCGGATCGAACCCCCCCTGCACCCTGGCGTCGGGTGGCTCGGAGCGTCAGCCTCTACTCGTTCACCAAAGCAATCGGCTCGAATTCCATCAGGCAGTCGTCATTTACCCCTATGCGGGGAACCTCTAGCACGGTGCTTGCCGGAGGATCCTTTTTTATGAACATCATCCGCACGCGCTCGAAGGCGGGGAAGTCCCGATCCATGTTAACCATGTAGATATGCGTGTACAGGATATTGTCCATGGAGGACCCAAGCTCCTCCAAGATCTTCTTCGTATTGTTGAGGATGAACCAGGCCTGCGCAATGATCCGGCCCTCTCGCTCATCGGTGTGCGTCCTGCCAGTCGCGAGCTTCCTTCCTTCCTCGTCCGGCAAGTCTCGATACCCCTTGATCACAATATTTCGCTCGGGGTCATACGCTATCTGGCCCGCCACGAAGAGAAACGGTCCCGCCTTGGTTGCCAGAGAGTAGTAGGAAGCGGGACCCTTAAACGATTTGATTTGTGGCACTTCCTTCTTCATGCTCTACCCTCCTCTGACAGCGGTTGTGTTTTGTGTGCCGCACGCCACTGCTAGCGACAACATCCATGAGACGGATGAGTCTATCCCGACAGGACACGCCTGGCGGGCGTAAGGCCACCCGGTTCTACCTGTCAACGACAAGGATCGGCTCTACTCCATTGCCGTCAGTCCGTTGAGGCTTGCCCCTCCTGTCAAAGGCTGGACGGCGCCAAGCTTAATGGTTTCCTGGTGCGGGTTGAGACGCTGCCCCCGGCCGGGCGCGCGCCGCTCCGCCGAGGTCCCCGATGACCCGCCGCGTTTTCCGACCTCCCGGCGCCTGGGTTGGGAGGCTGCTGCGCCCGCGCCCGCGGCGTCCCGTACTGCCGCCGCACGCGAATCAGGCGCCACAACCACCGACACGGACACGGTGCGCCGTCGCACCCGCACCGCACCACCATGCTCCGTTTCGGACCTCGCATTCAATCCCCATAGCGCCGCCACTGAGCCGCGGTTTAGTCCAACCGATCTTTAGCCCACCGGTCGCGATCCTGGGCTTTCCCCCACTTTCACATGCTGCTTGCCGCGACCGCTGGCCTAAAAATCCTCTGCATTCGACAGAGAGTGATTATATCTGAACAACTACCGCCAGAATGGCGATAGGTCCGGCCGGATCGTCGATTTGAACTCGCCTATCGTCGTGTACCGTTCCCCTTCTTGCTCCCGATGCACTCTTTGACCATCGCGTCGCTGGTGGTCCCCGAGGTCGCTGCGAAGTAACCGCGGGCCCAAAGGTGCCCATCCTCTTCGTGATACCAGGACGATCACTTTTGGCCCAGGCGTTGTAGTCTTTCTGTCTCACATCTACCCCGCAACCAATTTCTCCCTGGCGTGACGTCGTGCCTGTCCTCAACCCTTGACTTCGGCAATGGCCTTCATAAGTGCGCTCAGGCCGACAAAGAACGTGGGCGCGCCGCCAGGGACAATGCACGTTTCTATGGCCTCTAAGATCTCCTGTTTGCTCGCCCCAAGGCGCATCGCCCGCAAGATATGCGCCTTAACCGCGTTCACGTCTCCGCGAAACGCGAGGATGCCGAGGGCAACGAGTTCCCGCGTCTTGGCATCCAGTGCTTGGCCGTCATTCAGGGCCGCCCGGTAGAGGTCGTTGTAAGCTTCCACGAAGTCCGGATCGTTGCGGGCTGCGAATTCCCACTCCGGGTAAATATATCCTCGGTCCTTCTTCATTTGTTCGATCAGAGCATCCGCCTTCTGCTTTGCCTCGCTCATGGCGCCACTCTCCGCTGTGTTATGGACACTTCACAGTTCAGAACTTCCGACATAGCGCAAAACAAGTGCGCATCATCGGACCTCAAAACGATCGCCTAAAGCTACACCTGTTCCGAAAACAGTGGGCTTCCCGACATTCAGAAGTCAATGGTGTTGTAGTAAACATTGCGCAGCTCTATCTCCGATGCCGTCTTTAGAATGACTTACGGGTACGCATCGGGAGTCTGCAATTAGGGAGTCCCAGCCGAGCAGAGGCGCGAGTCGGCTGCACTGCAGGCGCGGACATCGGAGGTCTCCAGACAATTGCACAGGCCCGGAGGAAGGGCGGGGAGCCTCCCAAGCCAGCTCGAACCGCGAGACTGCTCCGCCCTCCCGCCCGACTCCAATAACTGACGCCTCCGCCACACAATTGGACTTCTGCCTACAGGATGCTTCTCGAAATCCTAAAAGGGATAATGAGCGTGCTTGAAGACTTTGGAGTCGTGTCCCGGAAGAACGTGATCCTTCTTGAACAATGCCTTGGCGTCAATTAGCGCCATGCTGTTCCACATCGCAATCACATCCGTGTAGATCCCGGTGGGCAGGTACTTAAGCCCCCTAGCCGGTTCCCCCTCCAGGTTCTCGTAGCAGGCCACCGCGTCGCCCGTGATGACGTACGGGCCATCGGTGGTGGTCACCACCAGCGAGATCGAACCGACGGTGTGGCCCGGGGTGGGGATAGCCGTGATCCCGGGGAGGATCTCTTGTTCGGCCATCTCGATCGTTCTGGTTCTCGGCAGCACCTGCAAGAACGGTGTGCCGATGCCCAGTTGGGGGGCTTCAAAGGCGACATAGTGTATCGGACAGGGGTCTATGGCGTATTTCAACTCCTCCTTGGAGACCACAAACTGAGCATTCTTGAACAGCGGCATGTTGCCAGCGTGATCCCAGTGCAGATGGGTCATGATCACCAACTCGATGTCCTCGGCTTTCCCGCCCTTCGCCGCCACCGCGTTTTCTATCCTCTGCGCTTCCGAGATCCTCGGGTTGGTATACATATGCCACTTGCGGGAGCGCTCTTCATCGGGAGGCCCTGTGTCAACGAGGACCTTCTGCTTCCCGTCAGTTAGGTACCAGGCGACGAATTTTTCTTTGGCTTTTTGCCCCATTCCTCTGCGGATGATAGCTTCACTCCTGTCGTACTCCAGTTCGCCCACATCGAGCGGGTAAATTTGCCACATACTGTTTCCTCCTTTCGTGCGGTTAATGCGTCCCCTTCCTTCCTCCTCCTCGCGACTGACACCTCACCGCTTCCCGCAACATGCTGCATATCGAACGCGGCCGGGTGAGATGCAGATATACGGGGCCCAGCCAGCAGACGTCCTAGGATCCGCACCCGATTTAGGCTCCTAGCTAGCTTTTGTGGGCTGGCGCTTGAGCGCCAAGTCTCTCCGAAATACGCTTCGCGTGCTGGATAACCACTCGAGCCAACGTGAGTTCCATCTTCGCGGTGAACCGGTACTCTGGGAGCGAGACCACGAGGTCACTCATCACTGCTCTGGTGGGACCCCAGATTGGGACAGCGATGGCCATTGCGCCAAGGTTACCTGTCCCCGAGAAATAGCGTATCCGCGGAGGCGAACTTGGGCGAGCTCGGCCTCTAGCCTGGCGGGATCGGTGATAGTGTTTTTTGTGACCGGGACCAGCTTGGTTCGCTGGATAATGGCTTGACGTTCGTGTGCGGGCAGAAAGGCCATAATCGCCAAGCCACTGGCACCGGCGTAGACCGGAACCCATTCGTTAATGGGGACAATGTACTGTAGGGGATTACTCGAATTGACAACGGCGACGAACATCATCTCCATCCTGAAAGAGTCGTACAGTCCGAGGAAGGCCGTCTCGTCACAATGGGCCACCAAGTCCCCTGCATGACCGGTATCCCAGCATTGCGGAAAGCAAGGTTAGACTGAACCCTTAGGGCTAGGCGGTAGAATTCCATCCCAATCTGGTACTTCCCGGAGGTGTCGCTCCGCTGGACTAGGCCGTGCTTCGTGAGGCTAATGAGCACTCGGTGCACTGTAGCAGGGGATAAGCGCAGTTCTTCCGCCAGCTCGCGAACACCCCACCCCTTTTCTTTTCCATTACTTGAATCGTCGACAATCCATGAAAGCACTTGGAGTGCTTTGCCGAGCGCATCGCGTTTCTTGGAAGTCCATCGTCTCATTAGTTGCTGTTCTTCTATACGGAACGTATTTTTCTTCGAAGAGAATCGCCGGAGCGCCTGTCTCTACTCGTTCGCTAAAGCAATTGGCTCGAATTCCATCAGGCAGTCGTCGTTCACCCCGATGCGCCGAATCTTTACCACTGTGCTTGCTGGAGGATCCTTTTTCATGAACATCATCCGGACGCGCTCAAAGGCGGGGAAGTCCCGGTCCATGTTCACCTGTAGATGTGCGTGGAAAGAATGTTGTCCATGGAGGAACCTAGCTCCTCAAGAATCTTCTTCGTATTGTTGAGGATGAACCACGCCTGCGAGATGATCCGCCCCTCGCGCTCATCGGTGTGCGTCCTGCCGGTTGCCAGCCTCCTTCCTTCCTCGTCTGGCAAGTCTCGATACCCCTTAATGACAATATTTCGCTCAGGGTCGTACGCTATCTGGCCTGCGACTAAGAGAAACGGCCCAGCCTTGGTCACAAGATAGAAGTAGGTGGCGGAGCCCTTAAACGATCGGATTTGTGGAACTTCTTTCTTCGTGGTCTGACCTCCTCTGACAGTAGGTTTCGCGTTACGCATCGCGCGCGCCACTGATCCCTACTTCCATCAAGTCGCTGCGCGCCATCCCGATAGGGGCGCCGGGTGGACGTAAGACTGCCCGATCCTACCTGTCGAGGACGAGAATTGGCTCCACTTCCACAACGAGCTCCCTGTGCATCGTCGCCTGGGAGATAGGAATCACTGTTTCAGCCGGTAGCGACTCCCCGAAGAAGTAGTTGCGGGCCCGCTCTACCAGCGGCAGATCTCCCACATCTGCCACAAAAACATTGGTCTTGACCACATCTTCCAGCCCCGCCCCCAGCGTGTTGACGATCTTCCGGATGGCCTCATAGCAGTACCACGCCTGCAGGAACACGGGCTTTTCCTCATCCGGACGCCCAACCATGATGTGCTGGCCCTGCCATGGCGTCAGGTCATCCGCCGAGACGATCGGATCCCCGTCCTTCTGCCAGTTGATGCCGGCTCTCCCCGAGAGAAAGATGTAAGGGCCGGCCTTGGTGGCCATGGAATAGTGTGTCGTCGGCTTCGTCAATCCCGGGTCGAAAGCGAATGCCTCCTTTTTGCCAGGCACGGTCGCAATCACTTCGACTTGGACCCGCAAGTTCTCGTCGGCCCCAATCCGCGAATACCCGAAGCCGGTGCCCGCAGGCGGTTTCTCTGGATAGAAGATCCTGTTGACGGGCAGGAGGCGGTATAAATCCGGCCGCATCGTCCGGGCGAAAAAGTTCTGGATCAGGATGTGGTCCCCCGATGAGCCGAGCTGTTTGAGGACGGATTCGATAGCGGCATTAATCTTCCAAGCCTGCGCCATCGTGGCCTCGCTCCGTCCCGTGATGACGCCCTGGCTCCGGATGAACGCCTCGGCCTCCTTGCTCACCTCCTTGCCCGTGAGGATTGCCCGGCCATGATCATCGACACCGATATGGCCCGAGACGAAGATGAGGTCTCCGGCCTTCACAGCAGCGCATCGCCCGAACCCGAGTTGTCGGCTCTCGGACTCAATGGCCTGGAGATGGACAGGGGCTATCCGATCGGGAAGGGCTGCTATGCAGTCTATCATCACTTGGATTCGCGGATTCATCCCTAGCGAAGACACCTCGACAACACTGCACGCCACCGAGGGCTTTGGAAAGAATCGCTCCCAAACTTTCCGCAAAGCATCGATGGCTTCACCGTCTCGCAGATAAATATTCATTTTGCAAATGCTGTCCATCGACATGCCGTTCTCGAACAGGATGCCCTGTATGTTAGAGAGAATGGTAAAGGTCTGGGCCGCGATGGGACCGGCCAGAGTTTTGTCGAAGAGGGACTCGTACATCGTCAAATCCAGGGTGTCCTTCGCCTTCTGGCGAACTTCCCCGAGGGTTGTGATGAGGCTCCCGGTCCCAGGGTCGTGGGGTGTCTGGCCGGAGAGGAAGAGGAAATCCCCGCCCCGGGTGGCAAGCGGCCTGCGTTGAGCCAGGGGTGAGAACAAACGGGATGGAACGGTCAGTCGCGGCATGGCTTACCTTCCCTTTGCGCGCATCTCGCGCCTAATGTAGGCATTAGATCCACCGCCAGAGCACCTTCGCCCACGCTCGGTACGACCGCCCGGCTGCTGGATTCCGGGTTTCATTTTTTCATCGGGGCCTCCCTCAGACCCAGATAGGCAGCCCGAATGACATCCGTGTCCTGGAGGTCGGTGGCGCGCCCCTCCGCGGCGAGCACGCCGTTCTGGATGACGTAGGCGCGTTTCGCCAGCTCAAGTGCCAGGACGGCGTTCTGTTCCACCAAGAGGATGGCCACCCCCCGCCGATTGATCGCCTCGATCGCCGTGAAGAGGGCATCGATGATCAGGGGCGCCAATCCTAGCGATGGTTCATCCAACATGAGACAGTGAGGCCCGCCCATCAATCCTCTTCCTATGGCGAGCATTTGTTGCTCGCCGCCACTCAAGGTCCCACCCGGTTGCTTTAATCGGCTGCGCAGGGGCGGAAACACTTCTAGGACGCCCTCAAGTTGCTCCCTCCGCTGGCGCCAACTGCCGTACGCGCCCACCTCCAGATTCTCTCGGACAGTCAACTCCGGAAAGATTCGGCGCCCTTCGGGCACGTGAGCGATCCCCTGCCTCGCGATCTCGTGGGGCGGCAGCCCGGTAATGTTTTTCTCGCCAAAGACTATCTCTCCGGCCTTCGCTTTGATTAGGCCGGAGATCGTGTTGAGGAGCGTGGTCTTCCCAGCCCCATTCCTCCCCAGCACCCCCACGATTTCTCCGGGGTTAACCGTGAGGGTGACGTCTTTCAAGGCCATCAAGGATCCATAGCCTGCAGAGACGCCTCTAACCTGTAGCACGCCCCGTCCCTCTCTTGCCCAGGTACGCCTCGATAACCTTCGGGTTGGCCCCGACCTCGCTCGGGCCCCCCGTCGCGATGATCTGCCCATAGTTCATGACGTAGATTGCATCGCAGAGGTTCATGACCACATCCAGATTATGTTCGATGAGGAAAATCGTCAACCCCTCTGCGGCGATCGTTGTGATCAGGCGGGCCATCTCCAGCGATTCTTCGGGGCTCATCCCCGCGACCGGTTCGTCGAGCAGCAAGATCCTCGGGTTGCAAGCCAACGCCCTCGCCACTTCCAGTTGCCGCTGCTCTCCGTAGGCAATGCTGTGCGCCGGCATCTCTCGCCTCTCGAAGAGGCCCACCCGCTTCAAGAGAGCCTCCGCCTTGACCCGGTCTTGCCCCAGCACCTCCTTGTGTCGGGCGGTCCGCCGCATCCCGCCCCAGCTCCCCAACCTACTCACGCTTATGCCCCCGCTGATCACGTTCTCCAAGACGGTCATGTCCCCGAAGGGCATGCTCCGCTGGAAGGTGCGGAGGATCCCGAGTCGGGCACATTCGTACGGGCGCAATCGCGTCACGTCGTGACCGGCCAAGAAAATGGTTCCCACATCCGGCGTATCCACCCCGGTGATCACGTTAAACAGGGTTGTCTTCCCGGCACCATTGGGCCCGATCAAGGCGGTAATCCGTCCCTCGGCGATACTCATCGAGACGTCCTGCAGCGCTTGGACACCCCCGAACGCCTTGCAGGTGTTGTGGATTTCCAGGATCCCCATCACCTACCTCTCGGCTTGCGGTTGCGCCGTGCCCGCCGCACGAGCTCCGCGATTGTGCGTGGCAAGCTGACCGCCCCCCGGGGGAGGAAAATGACCATGACGATGAGGATCGTGCCGACGATGATCACCTGTCCCCGCTCAAACGAACGAAGCTGTTCCCCGATCACTGTGAAAACCATGGCACCGATAAGACCCCCGTAGATGCTAGTAAGCCCGCCGATGACCGCCATGGTGAGAAAGATGACCGACTCTTCGAAGGTAAAACTTTCCGGCGCAATGACCCGATCTAGGTGGGCATACAGACTGCCCGCGATGCCTGCCAAGCTGGCGCAGATCGCGAAAGACAGGAGCCGGTACATGTAAGCATTCATCCCCAAGGACTCCGCCGCCAGCTCGTTGTTCGCGATCGCGCGAAAGGTGAGCCCGGAGTAGGAGGTGGTGAGGTGTTGTGCGAAGTACAGGACCGCGGCGACAACAGCCCACGTCAGGTAGTAGTAGGGGATGAAGGTCTCGAAGGACACCGGCCCGATCGATGCTGGCGGGATTCCTCCCAGGCCGGAGACGCCACCCGTCAGGCTCGCCGCGTTCTTGAAAATAATTGTCGTGCTCAACATGAACCCAAGGGTCGCCATTGCAAGGTAAAACCCACGTGCCCGCAGGCACGGAAGGCCTATCGACAGGGCGAACACGGCTGTGATCACCCCAGCCGCAAAAAAGGCAAGCGGGAATGGGAGGCCGGCTATCATGAGGATCCCCGAGGCGTAAGCTCCGATCCCGAAGAAGGCCGCCTGGGCAAGGGAAATCTGCCCGGTGAACCCCATGAACAGCGTGAGGCCCGTCGCCGCGATCGTGTAAATTCCTGTCAGGGTAAAGACCCGGACGCGGAAGGGGTTAACCAACCACGGAAGCAAGGCGAGAACAACACATAGGGCAGTGATCCCCCACACTCTGGCGCAGGCCTCTGGAGATCTGGGGGCCATCAGACTTTCTCCCGTTGCCCACGGATCAGCAGTCCCTTGGGCCGCACGATGATCACAAGGATCATGATGCAGAAGCTGATCACGTCCTTGTACAGAGACGATACGTAGGTGCTATTGAACTGCTCTATCAGCCCGAGGAGAAATCCGCCCAGGATCGAGCCGGGGATACTCCCCATTCCCCCGACCACGGCACAGATGAACCCCTTAATACCCATCCACAATCCCATATCGAAGGTGACGAACGCGAGGGGCGCGAAGAGAAGGCCCGCTGCCCCGCCTAGCATCGTGCTGAGGGCGTATACCCAAGATTTGAACCGGGGCACGTCGATTCCCATCAGGGAGGCGATGTTGGGGTCTTGGGCCACGGCTCGCATGGCTTTGCCGCCTCTCGTCCTTTTCAGATACACCTCGAAGCCGATCATGAGGACCAGCGCCATCCCAAGCACCCACATCTGCTCGGGAACTAGGGCGACCCCCCCGACGATCACCCGGGTCCCCCCTAAGGTCGGTGGAAAGCGATAAGCCATCGCCCCTGTCAGGATATTGGCCGTCTGTCGCAGGATCATGGAGAGACCGATCGTGGAGATGAACAGGTTCAGTAGCGGGGCTAGATAGAGCGGCCGGATAGCGAGATACTCAATTATCACGCCTGCCACTCCGCAGGCGAGCATCGTGATGGCCCAGGAGAGCCACAGAGACCATCCCAAGGTGACGTGGCAGAACAGGCCGATGAAAGCGCCCATCATGAAGCTCTCGCCATGCGCAAAGTTCAGCAAGTTCATGGCCCGGAACTGCATAGAAAATCCCAGGGCCACAAGTCCATAGGTGGCCCCTAACGCCAGTCCGAACAGGATCTGTTCAAGGATCGATTCCACGCTGAGTCGCTCCTGCCAGCCGTCAGCAATCGCGCCGCCGATTCGCCGATAGACTTTTCGCTCAGGGAGGTTATCTCTCTATAGGTCTACCATAAATCGCCAGTCCGACCGGGAACGAGGGCCACCGCAGCACACCTCCCCTTCCGCGCAGCACGCAGTCCCTTCTGCCAGGGAGGGGTAGCCTCGGGACCGGCCGGAACCTAGGAGCCTGTCGGAGAATTCGATTTAGCGCCCGGGCACGAAAAAAGCGGCCCTTACAATAGGCTCAGGATCGACGATCTCGGCTCGATCCACCATTTCAGTGGGCCCAAAAAGTGGCTCGAACCGGCGGGGCGGGATTTCTTCGACAGGCTCCTAGGCGATCTGCCACTAGGGTTGGAGGTATTCCACGAACCGTGTCCGACCATCTTCAATCTTCATTAGCATTACGCCCTTCTGCGCCTGGCCGGTGGCATCGAACTTGATATTGCCCCCGATACCCTGAAAGGTGGAGGCATTTAAGGCGCTCTGGATCTTCTGTGGATCGGTCCCCACCTTGTTGAGGACCTCCGCAAGAATTGTGATCCCGTCGTAACCGTCGATGGAGGCATCGGTCGGAACCCGATTGAACCGCTCCAGATACCGTTTCCCGAACGACTGCATCTTCGGGTCGGGGTTATAATAGGAGCTTGTTCCTGAGAAAAACATCACCCCGTTTGAAGTTGGGCCGGCCAACACGGGATATTCTGGGATCGCCAAGGCTTGGTTTCCCAGCAGTTGGGCTTTCAGCCCGACCTCCTGCACCTGGCGCGCAATCAGCGCAGCTTCTGTGTAGTACCCCCATGTGATCAGGAGCTTGGGGTTTGCATTCTTGATCTTCTGGAGTTGCCCGCGAAAGTCCGCGTCCCCCTTGCTGTAGGCCTCCATGGCCACTAACTGCTTACCAGTGGACCGCTTGATAATGTCGGCCACGATTTCACTTGGAGGCCTCCCGTAGTCCGTGTTCTCGTAGAGAATTGCGACCCGGTCCCACTCGGGCTTCTGATTGATCAACTTCCCCAGCGACCCAGCGCCGGTCTTGTCCGTAAGGCTTAGCCTCCACACCCACTTATAACCCTTTTCCGTAATAAGTGGCGAGGCCGAGCTGGGAATAAACAGGGGGATCTTGGCCTTCTCGGTCACCTCCATCATGGCAAGGTTGTCGAGGCTGGAACCGGAGCCGATGATCACTGGCACCCTGTCTTCGTAGATCAGGCGCTGAGCCAATGTCGCGGCAACAGGGGGCTTGGTGGTGGTATCGTAAATGACGATGTCCAACTTCTTGCCGTTGATGCCTCCTTTGGAATTCACGTCCTCCATGCCCAGTGTGAGCCCTTCTTTTAGGGTTAGCCCCCAGAGGCTTGCCCCTCCCGTTAAAGGCAGGGCAGTGCCGAGCTTAATGGTTTCCTGGGCAAGCGTAGACCGCAAGCTCATCCCCCAAATGGCCAAAAGAAAGACCACGATTAGGATAACCCTGCTGATTCTCATCACGTCTCCTCCTGATTAAATTTCTGGTTGTTTTTCTGGTCTTAGTGAGGACTTGTTACGGTTCGATCCGATATGCTATCGGATATTCGATCTAAACCAAATAATACAGAGTTGCTCATTTGTCAAGAGCTAATCCCAAACCTTGTCTTTGCTCAGTGAATTTGTCCTCCCCTAACTGTTCAGTGATTCTGTCCTCTCTCAACGAGAGGAGGACAGATGACACTGACCCCCGAGGAGGCTCATCGACTGCACGTGCTCACCCTGCTCGAGAGTCGCCGGATCACCCCGGCGCAGGCCGCTGAAGCCCTGGGTCTCACCCCTCGACAGGTGCGGCGGCTCCGGCGCACCCTCCGGATCGTCGGCCCCGAGGGCCTGGCCCATGGGAACCGGGGACGCCCCTCCGCGCGGCATCTCGCCGCAGGGGTGCGCAGCCAGATCCTCACCCTCGCCCGCGGCCGCTACGCCGGGCTGAATGATGTGCACTTCACCGAGAAGCTCACGACAGCGTCGGGGCTCGGGGTCAGCCGGGCCACCGTGCGCCGGACCCTCCGGGCGGCGGGGCTCGTCTCCCCGCGCCGGCGCCGGCCGCCCCGGCACCGGAGTCGGCGACCCCGTGTTCACCTCCTGGGTGTCACCTCCTGGGTTTGGACATTTCTCGCAAGACTGGGCAGTTAGCGGGTTGGTGCGAGATCAGGGTGCAGTGGCGACTCCCCCGGTACCTCGGTTTGAGTTCGGGCTTGATCGGCGCACCTCCTCCTGCTAAAAAGGTCTGGGGAGAGTGCCGGAGGCGGCTATGAGCCAGGACGCGAAGGAACCCATCGAGGTCGTCTGTCCCTGCTGTCAGGCGAAGCTTCGGATAGACCCGGAGCTTGGAGCAGTCCTGTCCCACGAGCCACCCCCGGAAGAGCGCACGGTCAAGGATCTGACCGTTGCCGTGAAGGGCCTGAAGGCGGAGGCG
>Ga0214473_10003026_pt1 | contig 20542 bp, 12 predicted proteins | sample RVTome_7_FD_203509 | JGI IMG/M metagenome (GOLD analysis project Ga0214473, IMG submission 203509) | Soil microbial communities from uranium-contaminated site in the Upper Colorado River Basin, Wyoming, United States - RVT98D197 | ecosystem: Environmental > Terrestrial > Soil > Contaminated >... | reverse complement strand
GCGTATCTTCGTCGACCCGTGCTTCCCGAAGGTACCGGCCGTCCAGGCCGAAGTCCATGATCTTCGGCGGAGCCCAGGCGAGCGCGCGGATCCGGTCCCGATCGAGGAAAAAGCCGCTGAGATGCTGGCTCTCTCGGGGGCCCTGGCCGGATTTGAGGATCTTAAAGACGAATCTTCCATCGGCGCCGTAGCGATAGATCCGGTCGCCCTCGGGATAATCATGAAAGAATAGTGAGCCATCGGGGCCGAGGGTGAGGCTCCTGGGAGCTTTGAATATCTGGCCTTTGCCGTCGTCCCTGATGCGCTGGACCTCTTCGAGCTGAACGATGCGTCCGGCGTTCTTGGCCAGGGCGCGCCCGGGGTTGTCGACGCGGGTTTGCGCCGGGCCGGAGGCAGCTGCGGAGAGAAGGAGCAGAGCCGAACAGAGGGCTCGAAGCGGTCCACTATCACGCATGGCCACCTCCCTCACCCCTAATCCATCATAGGCCTCCGGGGAGCCGGGCACAAGGGCGCAGGGGGGCGAAATTCGGAATTGGTATCGTGCCCCTTGTGATGTTAGCTTCCCGTGCCCAATACCGATTTTCTATTTGGGGATGGAAAGATCAGTGTTGCGGTATGGTTGACAACGATTCTCGAAGGGCCTAGCGTATTCCCAGAGGGATTCGACCCATGATGATCCATGAACGCCGGGTCAAATTTGCCTGGCTCATCCTAACGGTCCTGATCGCCATCGCCTCGGCATGCGGGCCGCGCCGCCGCCCGCTCTCCGGCCACGAGATGGCCGTGCTCGAGGCGAGCGAAGCCGTGGTCCGTCTTTTCAGCCAGAATCCCGGCGCCGTCTGGCCGGGGTACGACCTCTCCCGGCAGCCTTTCATCGTCTACCTCCCCGATAGATGGGCCCTTCTGCTCAACGCGCCGGAAGGGAAAGCCGTCGAGGGGTTCTCCGCGCTCCCCTCCGGCTGGCCCGATCTCGGCGTCCCGGCACTCTACCACGAAGGACAATACAAGGACCTCGTCGGGCAGCTGGCCTTCGCCTTTCCGGTGGCCGACTTCGAGGTCGCCGCTATCGGCATCCCCGAGGGCCTGATGCCTGGGCAGGCCTTTCCGAACCCCGGCATGATGGATTTCATCATCCACGAGAACTTCCATGAGTTCCAGGACAAGAGCTTCGGCGAGATCCCCTGGGAGCGGGAAGAGCGGTACCCCATCCTAGATGAGGCGAACACGGCCCTGGCCTGCCTCGAAATGGCCCTGCTCAAGGACGCCCTCGGCCCGGCCTACGCCGGGGACCGGGCCCGGATCGAAGAGATCGTCCGCCTCTTCGCGGCCGTGCGAAAAGAACGCTGGGAAAAGGGGCCTCCCTTTGTCAGAAGCTACGAGCAGGGGCAGGAGATCCGCGAGGGAACGGCCCAATATGTCCAGATGAGATGCGCGGACCTGCTGAAAGGCCTGGATTATCGCTCTTCGGTCAACGGCCGGCGCGTTCGTGACGCCCTCAAAGGGTTCTCGCCCCTCGCGACGAGGTCGAAGGATTTCGAGACGAGGATAAACGGGAAGACGATCCAACCGGACGACATGATCCGGAACCGGATCTATCCCGTGGGCGCGACCCTCGGGTTCTTGGCGGATGCTCTGGGCATCGCCTGGAAAGACGCCGCCCAAAAGGCGGGCCCGGATTTCGCCTTCCATGATGTCCTGGCGGGCGGATTGCCTCCGGACGGGAGGTCGGGTCCGGCCCTCGTCGAGGAAGTCAAACGCCGCTATGGCTATGAGGACATACTAGCGGCCACCCACGCCGCCATAGCCGCCTACAAACAGGATTTTGCGCAGGCCCTCGGTGCGTTCGAAGCCCAGCCGGGGATCCGCGTCGAGATCGGTTTTTCTTATCGGAGCCTCTCCCGCTCGAGGGTCGGGGCGGGCCGGAAATGGGTCTTGGACGCCGGGGCCATCTCGCTCGGCCAGATGTATCGCGTCTTCACCTTGAAGAACGATGTCCTGACACTCGAGACCCGGGAGAACGGCGTCCTCGAGAATGACGATTGGGATGGAAAAAAGAAGCGGGTTGCCTTCTTCGCGCCGGAGGGCACGGCCCTGACGATCGACGGGACGGCCATCGGCCTCGCGCCCTTCCCCTCGCGCGAATTCAAGACCCTTGATCTCGCGGGACCGGATTTTTCCGTCAGCGTGAAGGGGCCCGGCGAGATCCTCGTTTCCGGCCGGACGGTGAAAGTGACCCTGAAACCGTAGGCCGGTCCCCGGATACCGTCGACGAACGGAACGTCAGCGCGACACATCGACGACGGCGACCTTGTTGACCCCGCTGCAGGCCAGGTAGAGCTGGCCGTCCGGCGCCGCCTCCATGTTGCGGACGACGCCCCCTCCCGACGGGATGGGCCAGTGCGCGAACGTTTCCGAGGCGGGATCGAAGGCGACGAGCGTGTTGGGCGTGACGCCGGATTCGCTGTACCAAATGGAGCCGTCGGGGCGGACGGCGATGCCGTAGGGACGCGAGCCGGCGCCGCCGGGCGAGGCCCACTCCCTGATCAGGCCGGACTTGGGATCGAGCCGGGCCAGATAGCCGCGGGCCATGTCGGTGTAATAAAGGAACCCGTCCGGCGCTGAGGCGATCCGGCGAGGCCGGGCCCCGTCGGGCAGCTGGAATTCGGAGATCTCGAGCGTTTTCGGGTCGATCCTGCCGATCTTGCCGCTTCCGGATTCGCAGAAATAGGGGGCCCCGTCGGGCCCGATGACGATGCCGTACGGACGCGCGGACGGAGTCGGAACTTCCCTGAGCCGGACCTCGCCGGTCTCCGGGACGAGCCGGCCGACGAAGTTGCCGCCCTGGACCGTGAAATAGACGGCGCCGTCGCTTCCGAGGACCAGGCTGTGGGGATCGCGGGCCCGCGGGTCGGGCATCGGGAACTCTTTGACCTCGCCCGAGCCGGGGTCGAGGCGGCCGATATAGCCTTTGAAATTGGCCGTGAACCAAACGGCCCCATCCTTGTCGACGGTCAGTCCGTGAGGCCCGGAATCGGGCGTCTTCAGGGGGAATTCTCTGATCGCTCCGGACTTCGGGTCGAGGCGGCCGAGCGTGTTAGCCAGCTGACCGGTATACCAGAGGGCCCCGTCCCGGCCGACGGCCGGATCATGGGGACGCGAATCGGGCGTCGGTACGTTGTATTCGCGGAAAGAGACCTTCCAATCTTTGCCGTTGGGCGGACCGGCGAAAACCGCGGGCGCGCACACATGGATCGCGAAGATCAAGACGATAAGCCAACGAGTTCTTGACATGATACCCTCCCCAAAACGGATCCTGTATTTCCAGTATACCCCGCGCCCAAAATGAGGGGAAAAATAACGGCGTTGACAACGTTTTTCCCTGGGTTTGGTCAAGCGCTTCAAGATGGTCCCCGATTTAGCGGAGGAGTAGCAGCCAGCCCTTGCCGGGCTCGAGCGGGATCGGGTCGCCCGGCTTGAATTCCGCGGCGTCCTGAAACTTGTCGATGGCCGGGGCGCTGAGAACAGCGGTCCGGGGATCGATGCCGAGCTTCTTCCAGTCGATCATGAGCCGGACATTGACCGGCTCTTCGGCCCAGCTGGCCAGGGCGATGAGGACCGAGGACCGACCCCCTTTCCCGTCGGCGTGCCTGACGTAGCTCGTCGCCAGGAAACGCCTGTCAGGAAACCACCCATCCCAGGGGTTAGGGCTTTTAACGTCCCGTGGCCTGACAGGGTTCCCGTCGACCCACCAGCCGAGCATCTCGCTCTCCGTGATCCCGAACTCGTCCCAAACCTTCCATAGCGGCCGCGGATCTCCGGCCCAGGGCAGCCGCGCCGTCATGCCGAAGACCATGCCCCGCCATGGATTGCCGCCGTCCTGGAGCATCTCGCCCATCAGGCCGAAGGGGATGCCCGACACCTCGACGAGCCAGTAGTCCGGTCCGCTCCCGTTATAGTCGAAATACTCGCCGAACCAGAGGCGGTTGAGGAAGGGGAAGTGCTCGAGGTAGAGGTTGGCGCTCGAGGCGAAGCCGTCGCGGACGTTGTACTGGTTGGCGCTGTGGAGGTCGATGAGCGCCCCGGGACGGTTCCGGTCGAGGACCTTGCGGACGCGCTTCATCGTCGTCCGGTCGAAGGCGACGTCGTCGAGGTAGAGCCCGTCGATGCCGACGTTGCGCGCCACCCAGTCGAGCCCCTCGATGTAGTAGTTGTGCCAGCGCGACATGCCGCTGTTGATGACCGCGGCGTCCTTGAGATCGGGGACGAACCAGGCCGCAATGTAGTCGCCGCCGAGGTGCTCCTGGAGCCAGGAGTAGCCGCCGCCCGGGCCCGGCGAGAAGATCTCGTGGCCCAGGCTGCGCAGCGCGAAGAGCTCGGGCGCGCGGTTGGAGAGCTCGCGGATGGTGTCGTAGATCTTGACCTTGAGCCCGCGCTCGTGGGCGTCGTCGACGTAGGCCTTCATCTCGGCGACCCGCAGGAAGGGGTAGTTGATGTAGGGGTTGACGGCGTTGGCGTGGTGGACGTTGATGACGTTGGCCCCCGTCGCCGCGACCTCGTCGAGCGGCTCGAAAGCATGGTAGTAGCGCTCGCCGAAGTGGGCGGCCGGGTCGAGGGTCTTGAACGGCGTGATGAGGAGCGTGAAGTCGAAGTGGAGGGTCTCGCCGGCCCGGATCGTCCGGGGGCCCGAGCTGGCCTCCATATGGGTCGTTCCGGAGGTCTTCCCGAGCCTCACCGCGCCCCGGCCCTCGTTCCACCATGAGGGGGGCATGGCGAGGGGCTTGGAGAGATAGAAATTCGTGTTGAGCGGCCGGGAATAGTTCTCGGCCCGAAGAGATACCTGCATGCCCGCGTTCACGGTCCCGAGCCATATAGCGTCCTGGTTCTTCTTCTGGTCCCAAGTCCACTCAAAGACGGTGCTGATGGTGGGCCCGCCCTTGACGCCGAGACCCATCATGTACCGGGCGCAATTGTCGCTGAAGGGAACATCGAGCATAATGTCGGAAACGTCCATATCGCGGAGAGCCGTGACCGCGACTTTGCAGTCGACGAAGCCGTCGAATTCCATGCGGGCGCTGAGCTTCATCCTTAGATCGCCGGCTGCGCTTTCCGCCTCCCAGACGACGGCGCCGGGTCCCTTCCGGGTCGGGCGAGGGGCGGGACCCGCAGGCGTCCAGTTCAATTCGCTACCGCGGCCATCGCGGATGATGAGCTTGATCGGATACGGGGTTACGGCCACGGGCTTTGTCGAAAGGCGAGTCATCTCTTGGGCGAAATAGCTCCGGATGCGGGCCGGGAATCCGTCCGGCCCGACGGTGAGGGACCGGCCGAGACAGCCGATCGTCATCCCGTCGACCGTGAGGGGCGTGAACGGTGGAACGATCTCGTTGTCCTGGGCCAGGGTCGAATCGAGCCAGCGGAGGCGGCTCATACGAAAGGGGTCGCTGTCGCCGGCATCCTCCAGGACCTCCTCGGTGACGGCGATCTCGACGCCCAGTATCGTCTCCGGCATGCCTGCCGGAACGACCGTCACCGTGCCCTTGAAGGTGCCAGGCGGGATCGAGCGAGGCACCCTGACGCCGCACCACAGCGCCTGGACCTTTCCTTTTTCTATGGGGACCGCTTTAACGATGGGGGAGCCGTCCCAATCGACGCCTCTTTTGTTGAAGCAGGTCAGCTCCTTCGCCGGGATGACCGTTGGGACGGCGGGTGATCCGCCCGCGGCCCTTGATGCCGCCATGACGAGGTCCGAAAATCTCACGTCGAGATCGGAGATGGCCTCGCGGGCCGCCCATACGCCGACCTGGAAGGTGAAGTATTCGCCGCGCGCGGCCTTGCCGGTGACGGCGCCCGCGGGTCCCGCGGCGGCCCAGCGGAACGGCAGAAAGTCGGCCATGCGGATGGAAAGCGTCCGGTCCTCAGGGAAGAGGAGATAGGGCGCGCCGGGATGAGCGGCGAGAAGCGTCTTGGTCTCCTGCGCCGTCGCGACGAGCTCCATCGGGGTGAACGCGCTGAACTCGTCGACCGATTGGATCTCGACGACCTCGGCGCTGGGGACGTCGGCCATGGGGACCTGGCCCATCGCGTATTCGTCGCGGAGGAGGACGGCTTTGGCCGCCCCCATCCAGCCCGGGTCCTCCGTGGCTTCGGGCAGGTCATATTTGATATTGGGATAGTTCTTCCGGCCCTCGGATCTGTAGGGCATGAAATAGACGTAATAATCGCCGGGAACCGTCTTCGGCTCGAAGAGGAGGTAACCGATCTCCCTGGTTACGGCGAGCGGCAGGACGTTCGTGATCCGCTCACCTGTCGAAGCGTCCACGACGATGACGTTCTTTATTTCCGGCGCGAGGTCGCGGCGGCGCCACGGGATGCGGACCTGGACGACCGCCGGCTTCGCGATCGCCGGCGCGGCCGGGGCCTCGACCCTGACGACGACGCGATGATTACCCAGCCCCGATTCCGGGTCCCAGCTCCCGACGCCGCGCTTGATGTCCTGATCCTGACCCGCGCCGGTCCCGAACGAAGAGCCGCATATGACCGCGAGGATGAGCGCGCTCGTCAGCCCGCATACCGCCCGCCTTCCCGATAGGCCGGTTATCCGCATCTGTGCCGCCTTCATAGAGAAGATAATTCGGGGACACAATACCATTTTCCGAATTAACTTGTCTCTTCCAATCGGGGAATTGGCCTTGTTTCCCCGGATTTCACGATCAGTTTTTTTGGAGAAATTCGGAAAATGGTATTGTGTCCCCGATTTTGACTCGGGGGGGGCCGTGCGCTACAATGCCGCCCGATGACCAGGACCTTCGACCTTTTCCTCCAGGACCCCGTCGGCCACGCCCTGTTCATCCTCTGCCTGGTCACCGTGTTGGGCATGGTCTTAGGCCGGATCCGGATCCTGGCGGTCCGGATCGGCATCGCCGGCATCCTCTTCGTCGGACTCGTCTTCGGCCAGCTCGGCGTCTCCATCGACCCGGTCATGGGGGAATTCGCCCGCGACCTGGGGCTGATCCTGTTCGTCTACAGCTTCGGCCAGGAAGTCGGGCCGGGGCTCCTCTCGTCCCTGAAAAGGCAGGGATGGACGCTCAACCTGCTCGCCGCGTCGACCGTCCTGATGGGCGGGCTCATCGCCCTGCTCCTCCACCGGTGGGGCGGAATACCGCTGGCCGCCGCGGCCGGGCTTTTTTCGGGGGCGACGACAAACACGCCCAGCCTGGCCGCCGTCCAACAGTCCCTGAAGCTCCTTCCGCAGTACTCGGACGCGGTCGGCCATCTGCCGTCCGTGGCCTATGCGATGGCCTATCCTTTCGGCGTCATCGGGGTCATCCTCGTGATCGCCGGGCTCCGCTTCATTCTCCGGATCGATCCCCGGCGAGCGGCCGAAGAGATCGAGGCCCTGAAGGAAAAAGACGTGTCGCGGCTCGCCGGCATCGATCTGGAGGTCCGGAATCCCGAGCTCGATGGGCTGACGATCAGCCGGATCGTCGACATGGTCGGAGGCGGTGTCGTCATCTCCCGGCTTTCTCGCGGGCTTCGGGCCCAGGAGGTCCCCCGGGCCAAGACAAAGATCTGGGTCGGGGACCGGATACACGCCGTCGGGACGCCCGAGACGCTCGAAAAGCTGAAATCCGCCGTCGGCGTGGAGATCTCCGTCGACCTCACCGGGACCCGTTCCGACGTCACCAGCCGGAGGATCCTCGTGACCCGTCGGAGGATCATCGGGAAGACCATCCAGCAGATGAACCTGCGTGAGACATATGGCCTGATCGTGACCCGCATCATCCGCACAGGCATGGAGTTCACGCCGCGGGCGGGATTCCGGCTGCAGTTCGGGGACGAGCTCCGGGTGGTGGGAAAGCCCGAGGCCATCGACACCTTCGCCGAGGACGCAGGCGAATCGGGGGAGAGGCTGTCCCAGGCGGCCGTCGTCCCGATGTTCATCGGGATCGCCCTCGGCGTCGCCCTCGGGAGCCTGCCCTTCCATCTCCCAGGCTCTTCCGTGACCTTCCGGATCGGCTTGGCCGGGGGGCCGCTCATCGTGGCCGTCATCCTCAGCCGGATCGGCTCGATCGGCCCTCTCGTCTGGCACGTTCCTCCCGGCGCCAACCTGATGCTCCGGACGATCGGCATCTCGCTCTTCCTGGCCGCGGTCGGGATCCGGGCCGGGGCCGGATTCGTCGATGCGCTTCTTACGGTGGGGGTCTCCTGGATCCTCGGCGGGGCCCTGATCACGCTGGTCCCCCTTATTATAACGACCCTTGCGGCGCGTCTTTTCTTCGATATCAATTTCCTGTCGCTCTGCGGCCTCATCGCCGGGAGCACGACCAACCCTCCCGCCCTGGCCTATGCGAGCTCCCTGGCCACGAAGTCGGACGAGACCACGATGTCCTTCGTGACCGTCTACCCCCTGACGATGCTCTTGAGGCTCTTCGTCGCCCAAGCCCTGGTGCTCTTCTTTTTTTAAGCGGAAGCGCCCGTGATTAATGAAAAAACCGCTTGACATGCATACTACTATGTAATACATTGTATTAGGTTATATTATGGAAAACAAAATAACTCAGTTACGCAAGGGGATCCTGGAGCTGGCCATCCTGGGCGCTTTGTCCCGCGGCCGTCACTACGGGTACTCCCTGGTCAGAACGATCGCCGGAGGGTCGGATATCGACCTCACGGAAGGCACGATCTACCCCATCCTCGGCCGTCTGGCCAAGGAAGGACTCGTCCAATCCGAGTGGGTCGAGTCGAGCCAGGGGCCGCCCCGAAAATACTACACGCTGACCCTCAAGGGGGAAGAGACCTTCCGCGTCCTTGAAGGGGAATTCCGGAAGCTGGCCGCGATCGTGTCCAACGCCCAGGAGGGGACCGCCCCCGACGACCGAGGCGAACACCTCAACGTTCTTGATGTCGCGAAGGAGTCGAAAAATGGCTAACGGTTTCAGCGGGCCCGTCGCCCAGATCGTCGACAATTACCTCGAACGGCTGAAAAAAGGTCTCAAGGGCATTCCCGCCAAGGACCAGGACGAGCTGGTCAAAGAGATCACCTCCCACATCTACGAGTCGTTCCGCGCCGATACGAACGGCGACGAGGTCTCCCGCGTCCTCAGGGTCCTCGACAAGCTGGGCGAGCCGGCCGCCGTCATCTCGGCCCGCATGCCCGAAGCCATGGTGACTCTCGGCAAAAAGAGGAAGCTGCCCTTCCTGATCCTTTCCGGCATCCTCATCGCCTTCTTCGGCGTCCCGCTCGGCCTCGGCGGGTTGAGCGCGGCGATCGGACTGATCATCGGCGTCCTGGCCATGATCGTCTCGTTCTATGTGGTGGCCTTCAGCCTGATCCTGGCGGGCTGGCTGAGCGCGCTGGCCATGATCGTCCGCATCTTCAGCCCCGGTTTCCTCGACCGGTGGATCGACATCTATCCCCTCGTCTCGGACCCGACGTTCAACACGGTCATCTACATCGTCGGGGCTCTCATGATCGCGGCCGTCGGCTTCGGGCTCCTCTGGCTGGGCTCTCGCCTGATGAGGGGGATCCGGTTCGTCTTCCGGCTCCTGTTCGACAAGATCAAGAACTGGCGCAAGCGCGCGCCGGTTGCCGCCGCCGCCAAGCCATAGCCGCCGGGAAACGGGGATTTAATTACTTCTTGACCGGACCTTCCTCGATCTCCGTGAAGAGGGACGGCGCCTCTCTTTTGCTCTTCCAAATGGCCCAGATCGTCGCTCCGAGCAGGATCGCCACGATCACGGCCAGCCCCGGCGTCATCTTGTTGTACTTGACGATGATGGGCGCCGCGAGCAGGCTGACGATGTTCGTCACCTTGATCATCGGGTTGAGCGCCGGTCCCGCCGTGTCCTTGAGCGGATCGCCGACCGTATCCCCGACGACGCCCGCTTTGTGACGGTCCGAGCCCTTGCCGGTGCAGGCGATGACGTCCTTGGGCTCGTCCTCGATGCACTTCTTGGCGTTGTCCCAGGCGCCGCCCGCGTTGGCCATGAACACGGCCAGCAGCTGACCGCTCAGGATGATGCCGGCGAGGAAGCCGCCCAGGGCCTCGACCTGGAGGACGAGACCGACGACGAGCGGCATGAAGACGGAGATGAGGGCCAGGGGCACGAGCTCCTTCTGGGCCGCGACGGTCGAGATCTTGACGACCCGGGCGTAGTCCGGCTTGGTCTTGCCTTCCATGATCCCCGGGAGCCTGAACTGCCGCCGGACCTCTTCGACGATGAGGCCGGCCGCCCGCGTGACGGCCCGGAGCGACAGCGAGCTGAACAGCCAGGGCAGGGCCCCGCCGAGCAGCAGCCCGACGAAGACCTTGGTCTCGGACAGCCGGATCGACGTCATGACGTTCTGGATGCCGAGCTGGATCTGGACCCGCCCGACGTCGGTGATATACGAGGCGAACAAGCTGACCGCCGCGATGACCGCCGAGGCGATGGCCACCCCCTTGGTGATGGCTTTGGTCGTGTTCCCGACGGCATCGAGGTCGGCCATGATCTGGCGGGCCTTGACCGTCTCCTCGTCGCACTGGTCGTGCCAGGCCATCTCGGCGATGCCGTTGGCGTTGTCGGAGATCGGGCCGTAGGAGTCCATGGCCACGTTGTTGCCGGTGTGGCTGAGCATGCCGATGCCGATCATGGCCACGCCGTAGAGGACGTAGAGCGCGCCCGCTGAGCTGTAAAGGGCGAGAGCGACCATGAAGCTGATGGAGATGATGACGACCGCCCAGACGCTCGACTCCATGCCCACCGCCAGGCCCGACAGGATGGTCGTCGCCGGACCGGTCTTGGTCGACTTGACGATCTCCTTGACCGGGTTCTTGCGGGTCGAGGTGAAGTACGAGGTCAGGGGATTGAAGGCCACGGCCAGCCCGACGCCGACCGAGGTCAGCATGGCCAGCTTCCAGTCGTGGGCGTAGTTGACGGCCACGACGAAGGACCACACGATGGTGTTGACGCTCGAGACCTCGTAGGACCTGAACATGGCCTCCTCGGCGTCCTTGGCCCTCAGGAACTTGATGGGGAAGCGCTCCCAGATCGGCACCGTGAAGGTGCCCAGGATCGAAGAGATGACGCCGATGGCCCGGATGATCAGGGGATAGACTATCCACTTCAAGGCGTGGGTCGGGTCGATGGCCATCAGGGCCAGTCCCAGGATCAGCGCGGAGACGATGGTCACTTCGTAGGATTCGAAAATGTCGGCGGCCATGCCGGCGCAGTCGCCGACATTGTCGCCGACGAGGTCGGCCACGACGGCCGCGTTCCGGGGGTCGTCCTCGGGGATGTCCTTCTCGACCTTGCCGACGAGGTCGGCCCCGACGTCGGCCGCTTTGGTGAAGATGCCGCCGCCGACCCGCATGAACAGGGCCAGCAGCGTGCCTCCGAAGCCGAACCCGAGCAGGGCGTCGGGCGAGGCCGTACCGAAGACGATGAAGATCAATGTGCCGCCGAAAAGGCCCAGGCCGTCGGTCAGCATGCCCGTGATCGTCCCGGCGTAATACGCGATCGACAGGGACTCGTTGAAGCCCCGCCGGGCCGCCGACGCCGCCCGCACGTTGGCCTGGATGGCCATGCGCATGCCGAGCTGCCCGACGAGGAGCGAGAAGCCCGCGCCCATGATGAAGGCGATCGTCCGGCCGATGGCGACGATGATCTGGGCGCTCTTCTGGCCGAACTCGGCCACCGCCTCGCGGCTGGCCGGCACGACGTAGACGCTGAGGAACAGGGCCACCGTCAGGAGCCCGATGATGGGCAGGATCTTGCGCAGCTGCGTCTTGAGGTAGCTGTCGGCGCCGACGCGGATGGCGTTCCAGACCTCTTGCATCTTCGGGGTGCCCTTGTCCTTCTTGAGCACGACCTTGCGGAGCATCCAGGCGTACCAGAGGCTGATGAAAGCCGTCAGCATGACGCCGCAGATGGCGATTTGCTCGAACGAGTTCAGCCCGTGACGGGCGAGACCCAGGATGTTCATGCGCGTCTCCTCACTCTTGCGGAATAGCACGGCGGCCAGGGCTTTCTGAGGGCCCCCCCGGCGCCCGGGAAAGCGCTAATTTTACACATCTCCGGGCAAAAATCAACCCCGCTTCTATGCTATAATGCCGCTTCTGCACCAGAGGACGCCCCGTGCCCATGAGCGAGTATCAATTCATCTTCAAGCCGTTCGCCGAGATGACCGAGGCGGATTACGCCGAGGTCGGCTTCCGCTCGGGCCTCGAGATCCATCAGCAGGTCCTGACCGAGAAGAAGCTTTTCTGCCGCTGCCCCGCCGGCCGCTACAGCGACAAATACGACGCCGAGATCCTCCGCCACATGCGGCCGACCCTGTCCGAGCTCGGCGAGTACGACGGCACCGCCCTCATGGAGTTCAAGACCAAGAAGGAGATCATCTACCGGATCAATCGGGAGACCGTCTGCACCTACGAGATGGACGACACGCCGCCGTTCATGATGAACGACGAGGCCCTCGACATCGCCCTCGGCGTGGCCATGCTCTACAATCTCGCCCTCGTCGACGAGCTCCACATCGCCCGCAAGCAATACCTCGACGGCAGCATCCCGACCGGCTTCCAGCGGACGACCATCGTCGGCGTCTCCGGCTGGATCCCGTACAAGGACCGCCGCATCTCCATCATCCAGCTCGGCCTCGAGGAGGACGCCTGCCGCGAGGTCAGCGACGTCGGCCACCGCCGCGTCTACCTGACCGATCGCCTGGGCATGCCCCTCATCGAGACCGTGACCGGCCCCGACATGCGCACACCCGCGGAGGTGGCCGAGGTCGCCCAGATCCTGCGGCGCCTCGTGCGCAGCACCGGGCAGATGCGCACCGGGATGGGCGCGGCCCGCGAGGACGTCAACGTCAGCGTCCGCGGCGGCACGCGCATCGAGATCAAGGGGGTGCCGCGCATCCCCCGCATCCCGCTCCTGACCTATCATGAGGCCATGCGGCAATGGAACCTGCTCCGCCTGCGCGAGGAGCTCCGCGCCCGCGGCATCACTCCCGAGACCTTCACCTCCGGGTCGGAGGACGTCACCCGGATCCTCCTCAAGACGAGCTACCAGCCCATCCGCGACGCCCTGGCCGCCGGCGCCGTCGCCTCGGCCGTCGTCCTGCGGGGCTTCCGCGACCTCCTCAACTGGCAGACGCAGACGAACACTCGGTTCTCCCGCGAGATCTCGGATCGGGTCCGCGTCGTCGCCTGTCTGACCAAGCTCCCGAACATCATCCACTCCGACAGCCTCTCGGAGACCCTTTCCAGCGCCCGCTGGGATTCCGTTTGCAAGGCCGTCAAGGCGACCGCCGACGACGCCGTCGTCGTCGTCTGGGGGCCGGCCGGGGACGTCAAGACCGGCGTCCAGGAGATCGTCATCCGGGCCCGCGAGGCCACGGCCGGCATCCCCTCCGAGACGCGCCAGGCCCTGCGCGACGGCACGAACGGCTTCGAGCGCATCCTGCCGGGCGCGGACCGGATGTACCCCGACACCGACCTGCCTCCCAAGCAGGTCAGCGAGGAGCGCCTGGAGCGGATCCGCCGGGCGCTGCCCGTCCCGATCTGGACGCGCGAGGCGTGGTACCGCGAGCTCGGCCTGCCCGCCGATGTCGTCGAGCCGCTGGCCGTTTCGCGGCTGGCCGGCCTTTTCGAGGTCCTGGTCAAAGAGTGGAATATCGACCCCGTGGCCGCGGCCGTGGCCCTCGTCCAGTTCCGCAAGCGGCTGAAAAAGAAGGGATTGGACCCGGGCATCCTGGCCGAGGAGATCCTCCGCAAGATCTTCGCCCTTTATCGCGACCGGAGGATCTCCCGGGACGGCCTCTTCGCCTTGATGGAAAAGGCCGCCCGCGGCGAGCCCCTGCCCGGGACCGGGGAGGTCCGCCCGGCCGCCGAAGAGGAGATCTACGCCCAGGTCGTCGCCTCCAACGGCGCCCTGCGGGAAATGAAGGTCTACAACCCGGACAAGAAGGCCCACGTCCTGATGGGCCTCGTCATGTCCGCCCTCCGTGGCCGCGTCGAAGGCGCCGCGATCGTCGAACGCGTCCGGACCGCCGCCGAAGGGACATGCTGATGGCCGACAACGACTCCTACAAGGGCTATCGGGGCGAGGCCCTGGCGACCCTCAAGAATTTCGGGGCCATGGTCTGGAGCGACGTCGAGGTCACGACTTCGCGCGGCACGTACACCGGGATCATCCTGCCCCGCTCCGAGACCGCCGACCCCCACTACGTCGTCATCAAGCTCCGCTCGGGCTACAACATCGGCCTCCTGGCGAGCTCGATCGAGGCCGTCACCATCAGCGGACGCAAGGAAGCCCACTACAAGATCCCCGAAAAGGAATTCCCCTACGACCCGGCCAAGCCGAACGTCAAGCTGCTCGGCACGGGTGGGACGATCGCCAGCCGCCTCGACTACCGGACCGGCGCCGTCATCCCGGCCTTCTCGCCGGGCGAGCTCTACGGCTCCGTGCCCGAGCTGGCCGACATCTGCAACCTCCAGACGGAAAAGCTTTTCGGCGTCTTCAGCGAGAACATGGGCCCGGAGCAATACATCGCCACGGCCCAAGCTATCGGCCGGGAGATCGAAAAAGGCGTCCAGGGCATCGTCATCGGCCACGGCACGGACACCATGCACCACACCGCGGCCATCCTGTCCTTCATGGTCCAGGATTCGCCGGTGCCCATCGTCATGGTCGGCTCCCAGCGCTCCTCGGACCGGCCTTCCTCCGACGCCGCGCTCAACCTCATGCACAGCGTCAAGACCGCGGCCGAGAGCGACATCGCCGAGGTCATGGTCTGCATGTTCGGGCCGACCTCGGACACGTACGGGCTCCTTCACCGGGGGACGCGCGTCCGGAAGATGCACTCGAGCTACCGGTCGACCTTCCGGACGATCGGCGACATCCCCATCGCCATGGTCAGCCGGGAGAAGATCACGCCGCTGCGCCAGGATTACAAGCGCCGCCGCGCCGACCGGAAGGTCAGGATTGACACCGCGTTCGAGGAGCGCGTCTCCATCGTCTATTACTACCCGAACATGAAGCCGGACATCGTCGATTCGCTCATCGACAACGGCTACCGCGGCATCGTCATCGCCGGAACGGGCCTCGGCCACGTCAACAAGCCCCTCTATCCCGCGCTGAAGAGGGCCCAGGACAAGGGCATCGCCGTCTACATGACCGTCCAGACGCTCTGGGGCTACGTCCAGATGTACGTCTACGACACGGGCCGCGACATGATGGAGCTCGGCGTCATCCCGGCCGCGAACATGCTGCCCGAGGTCGCCTACGTCAAGCTGGCCTGGGCCCTGGGCAAGAGCCCGGACGTCGAGGAGGTGCGCAAGATCATGCTGACCCCGATCGCCGGCGAGATCACCGAGCGCGAGCCCTCCAACGGCTATCTCATCTTCCAGGGCGGCATCCCCGAGGTCGAGGAATTCATCTCGACAATCAAGAAGTAGCCCGTCCCTCGGGCTTCCGGGGGGGTCCCCCCTGTCAATCCGGCATCACCTTTTACGACTAAACTCCTGTAGTCACGAAAGGAGTTCCCATGAAAAAAATCGCGACATTCCTCACGGTCCTGCTCCTTGTGGGCGTGACCTACGCCACAAGCCAGCCCGCGGCCGGCAAGAAGTTCGAGTTCAGCACCGCCTTCTCTTTCACCAGCTTCAAGTTCAGCGCGGATACGGAATCGACCACCATCCTCAGCCTGCCGCTCCGCATCGGCTACTTTCTCTGGCAGGGACTGGAGATCGAGACGGAGCTCATGGCGATGAAGTTCGACGACAGCGATCTCGGCTACCACTTGAGCGGGAACCTGTCCTACAATTTCAAGGCCGGCCAGGTCGTTCCCTTCATTCTCGGCGGCGCCGGTTTCGGGAACGGGTTCTCGGCCGGACCGCTGGTCGAGGGCGGGACAGGCGTCCGCGCGTTCCTGATCAACGCCGGCGCGGGCGTCAAGATCCTGATCGGTCAGTCGGGCGCCGTCCGCATCGAGTACAGGTTCACTCGCAACCGCCTGAGTGAAACGGGATTCGAGCCGGAGACCATCAACTCGCACCAGATCTTCATGGGGCTATCGCTCTTCTTCTAGCCTGGGCTAGTCGCGAGCCGAGGCGGCTGCAGATGCGAGGCGTCAAAGGGTGAAGCTGTACTCCGGGTACTGCGAACTCTTTGCAACGAAGCAGATGCGGCCGGATCGGCTTGCCCGAAGGGTAAAAACGCCGGTCTTGGGTCTTCTTGTCTTACTGAGAAAACCGGCGTTTTTATGAATAGTCCAGGCTAAAACTCGAAGCGGACGCCGAACCTCCAGACGCGCGGGTTGAGGACCTCGTTGTAGAGCCTGTTGAAGGGGTTCGCCGAGAACTCCCCTGTGTCCACATAATAGGTCCCGAGGTAGGCGTCGTAGGCCCGGTTGACCACGGCCGCGTTCAGCGCGTTGAAGACGTCGGCCATGAGGACCATCCGGCCGGTGCCGAGCGAGATCTTCTTCTCGATGCGGAAGGTCAGATTGTTGAAGACCGGCAGACCGTCCTTGGTCACGCCCTGAAGGTAGACCGTATTGGACCGATACAGCCCCGGCCATGATTCGCTGTTGGCGTAGGCCAGGGTGATGTAATTCGGGATCTTCCAGCCCTCCCGGGCGTGCCAGGTGGCCGAAACGTCGAATCCCCAGGGCAGCTGGTACAGGCCGCTGAGCTTGGCCAGCCAGCGGGAATGCATCTGGACGGGCGCCTTGCCGCCGGCGCCGCTTCCCCAGTTGCCGAAAGGCCTGCCGTCGACCGCCCATTGGTTCGTCGGGTCGATGAAGGAGTCGCCCCAGTGGACGCGCTGGTCCTGCAGGGTGAGCGAAGCGTTCAGGAACCAGCGGTGGGACAGCCGCTTGGTCACCGCCAGGTCGAGGCCGATGTAGGTCCGGTAGGCCGTGCTCTTGTCGACCATCCGGTAGGGCGTTTCGCCCGGGAACGTCGCGACGGGCAGATACCAGGGCCGTCCGCCCGCGTCCCCGAGGTCGATCGTCTCGTCGCCGACGGTGATCGTTTCCGGCACCGTCCCCGCGACCGTGAACCACGTCGCCGTGTTGTCGATGACGAGGTCCGGCGTCGACGGGAAGATGTCGGCCGGATAGAAGGGCTTTGCCCAATCGAAGTTGTCGTAGCGGCGGTAGGTGGCCGTGGCCGAAGCGGCGAGGTCGGGGCGCAGCTCCTTTTCGAGGCTGAGCATGATCTCGCGCGTCCGCGGCGACGTCTTGACGTTCCCCGCGTTGGGGTCGATGTCGCTGCGGAAGAACGTGGTCAGGTTGTCGTAGTTGATGACGCCGCGGTTGTCCCAGTCGAAGCCCTGGAAATTCCCGGCGAGGAAAGCGTCGCTCTCGAAGCCGCCCACGAGGGCGGCTGCCGCCTCCGCCGTGAGGCCCCCGGCCGAGCCGAAGAGCGCGTAGAGCTGGTTCGGCGTGTCGGGGTGGAGCGCCGAGTACTTCCAGAGCATCTCCGTGAGATCGATCACCGAGTCGGCGTCCGCGTCGTTCCACCAGAAAGCCAGGTTCCCGGTGAGGCCGAGAGGACGAGGAACGTTGGCCCCGGCGGTGAGGATGTCGCCGTACTGGGACAGGGCCAGCTTGAGCACGGTCCGGCCGTCGCCCTTGAGGTCCCAGCTCAGGCCGATCCGGGGCGACCAGGTGCTCCATTGGTATTTCGTGTTGACGGCGTTGACATTGAGGGGAGGGAAATACGTGCTGAGGTTGGTGAGCGAATCGGACGAGAAGATGTTCGTCCAGCTCGAAACGACCGTGGCCAGTCCGAGCGGGCCTGTGGAGGGCTTCTGGTGGTCGTAGCGCAGGCCCAGCTGCAGCGTGAGCCGGCCCTTGGTGATGGTGTCCTGGAGGTAGCCGGAGGCCTGATCGGCCAGGTCGGCCCGGCGGTTCTCCCGGTTCAGCACGAACAGGTGATAGCCCGCGGGGGGGACGACGAGGCCCTCGCCGAGGTCGATGAGCGGATCCGTGAAATTCCGAAAGGCCTCGTAGTTCTGCGGGAATCCCGAGACGCTCGTCGCTTTCTTCTTCGAGAACTCGAGGCCGCCCTTGATCTCGTGGGCCAGGCCGAAGAGCTCGTCCTTGTAGAGGGTGGCGGAGAGCTGGATGTTCTTGTTGGCCCGAACGATCCGGCTGTAGTCCCAGGAGGCGTTATAGGCCGCCGAGAAGGGGACGTAGACGCCCCGGGCGATGTCGTAGGTCACGGGGTCCCTCATCTCCTCATCGAGCGCAGGCGTTGAAACGGCGCCCGCGTTCATCCAGGCCGCTTTCACCGAAACATAGAGGTCGTTCCCGATGACCTGCTCGTCCTGGAGCTTGAAGATGGGGCTGCCCAGGCGGAAGCGGCCCGTCTCGTGGTTGCCCTCGGGCTTGGAGACCGAGGCGTTCGCGCCGAACCGCTCTTTCGAGCTGGTCGTGAACAGCGCCTCGGCCTTGTTCCCGGAGAACGGCTCCGCGTTGAGCTTGAAGCTGTAGTTGCTGAATTGCGTCCTGTCCGGGACGTCGTAGATCGAGTAGGTGAACAGGTCCTGGACGCCGTAGGCGCCCCAGAACCAGACCTTGTTCTTGGCGATGGGACCTCCGGCGTTGGCCCCGAAATCCTTGAACTGCTGGATCCTGTTGGTGTTGGGGACGCCCCCGTTCTGGAGCTCCGTGGTCAAGTTGCTGCTCTGGAAGGCGTTATCGGTCCAGAAGAAACGGGCCGCGCCGCCGATCTTGTTGCCGCCGCGGCGGGTCAGCAGGTTCACCGCGATGCCGCCCGTCTGGAGCGAGACATCGCGGGCGCCGCCCGTCGTGACCGCGATCGTGTCGATCGTGTCGAAGTCAGCGGAGACGCCGGACCGGCCGAGGTCGAGCGGATCGCTGACGGCGATGCCATCGACCGACCAGGTGTTGTCGATGCCGTTCGTGTCGTCGCCCCGGCCGACGAAATGGGCCTGGTCGCCCGACTCGTTGCCGCCGACGTTCTCCCGGTCGAGCATGACCGAGGGGACGAGCTGGACGATGGCCCAGGGATCGCGCGTCGTCGGCAGGATCTGGAGCTCGTCCCAAGCGAACGAGGCCCCGCTCGTGAATCTTGTCTTGTCGATGACCGGGGAGGGGGCGGTCACGCTGACCGTTTCCTCGGCCTTTCCGGGCTCGAGGACGAGGTCGACCGCGACCCGGCCGCCGAGCGCCACGACGACGCCTGACCGCGTGGCGGTCTTGAACTCCGCGAGCTCGGCCTTGAGGCTGTAGCCCGCGCCCGGGAAGACGGCCGGGAAGCGGAAGACGCCGGACGGGCCGGTGACGGTCTTCTGATCGGCGGCCAGGGGCCTCGAGAGCGTCACGGCGACGCGCGCCAGGGGCTTGCCCGCCTTATCGACGACCCTGCCCTGGACGTCGCCCGTTCTGAGCTGTGCCGACAGGGACAGCGCGAAGGAGAAAATAGCCAGTATCCGCACAGCTTGCTTCAATAGGGCCTCCTCGGTCGTTCCGTGACCGCTATCATGAAAACTGCTCACCGGTCGATTGTGTTCCACCAATTATAGCAAAATCCGGGTCACTTCGCCTTGAGGAAATGCAGGGTCCGGGGCTCCCGGTCCATGTGGTAGACGATCAGGGCCTGGAGCGTCTTCCTTATCGCGGCGATCTCGTCGGCCGGGAACGGGGGGGCGCAGCCTCCGGGCGGCGGGTTCTTGCGGACCCATTGGAGGAATTCCCGGATGGCGGGCGGGACCGGGTCCTTCTTGAACGGGGCGCAATCCCCGCAGTACGCGCCGTCCCTCTTGGGGGCCAGCCAGCCCGGGGCGAGGGGCTTGCGGCACTTCCGGCAGCCGGCGAGGTCGGGGAGAAGGCCGTTGGCCTGGAGGAACCAGGCCTCGAAATAGGCCGCCACGAACTCCCGGTCGCCTCCCTCCTTGAGACAGCGGAGGACGGACAGGAGGAGGCGGTGGAGGACGTCCTCGCGGGCCCGGGTCGGGGCGAACTCCTCGATGAGCTCGGCGAAGTAGGTCAGGAGGAACGCGGTGGCGGGTTCGGCCTGGACCTCGAAGAACGACTCGATGAGGTCGCAGCCGGAGACGGTGATGAGATCGCGCCGCTCCTTCTCGTAGTAGAACACGCGGACGACGGACATGGGCTCGAGCGAGCTGCCGAAACGGTTGCCGAATTTGCGGGCGCCCTTGGCGACGCCGCGGATGACGCCCTTGTCCCGGCAGAAGAAGACGGCGATCTTGTCCTGGTCGCCGATGTTCATCGTCCGCAGGACGATCGCTTCGGCCTGGTCGGTGGGCATGGGTTCAGGCGCTCGGGCGCATGGGGCCGAGCGTCACCTCGCCGACGGGGCGGACGCCGGGCCTTCGAGGAAGTCGATGAGATTATCCGGCCGGATCTTGATGTCCGTCAGGACCTGCCCGGACCGGCCTAGGGGCTTGGCGGGCCGGCCGTTCAGGAGGAAGCGGAAGCCTCCGGCGTTGCCGGTGTGGATGAGCAGTTCCTTGTCCGCCCGGGCCCGGGCCGTGGCCCCGGCGGGGAAGATACCGTTGACCTTGA